>OJJH01000251.1_pt1 | contig 21738 bp, 12 predicted proteins | sample 1596251 | NCBI WGS metagenome assembly OJJH01 (sample SAMEA4350153, study PRJEB24818) | metagenome | biome: human; feature: gut; material: faeces | place: Denmark | collected 2013-09
CTATAAAAAGAGACAACTTTTCTTTATATGAGGGGTAATTAAATAGGTTAATAATTATGAGAGGTTTACATTTAATATTCTATTTTGTCTTCTTTATCTGCCCAGGCTTTGAAGGCAGTAAGGGCTTCATTGTGTAGTAAGATTTCTGAGGGTAGTTTTCTGTCTTCCGGTTTAAGTTCCAGTTCGTCATAAATAAAAGAATCGTCAAAGCCGATATTCTTGGCATCGGTTTTATTGTTGCCGTAATACATCTTATCCAGTCGTGCCCAATAGATAGCGCCCAAACACATCGGACAAGGTTCGCAGGAAGTATAGATTTCGTATCCGCTAAGGTTGAATGTCCCGAGCTTCGCGGCAGCGGCACGTATGGCGCTCACTTCAGCATGGGCAGTAGGATCACAGGATGCCGTAACACGGTTCACACCCGTTGCAACTATTTCCCCCTCTTTGGTAGCAATCACAGCACCAAACGGACCTCCACCATTTTCAATATTTTCTTTAGAAAGCTCGATAGCTTTCCGCATTAATTCTTCTTTCGTCATAGCACAAAAAATATATTGTTAGTTTTATTCTAATCTCTAGTCCTACAAAGATAGAAAAAACTAACAATATACAATGAAGTGCTTCTATTTATTTTTTACCGGTATCGGCAGACACTGAAAGAGAAGGAATAAAGATCCGGGGAACGTTCTTTTAGAGTTTTCCGAGAATCTTATCCATCACCCAGTTGGTCAGTGTTGCGCTTTCACCGTTACAAGAACAAATGGATTTACCAAGCAAGTGGTCTACCACCGCCTGGATAAGCGGTTGCTGCACATGTTCCGGGTTACCGATGCAAATTTCTTCGCGTCCACGTTCGGTATGTAGTCCGATAGGCTCGTAAGTAAAGACAGAGAAACAAATCATTCCCTTGTCACCGATAATCTCTATGCGGTCTTCGCGGGCAGAATCATGGGCGACGAAACACCAGGAACCGCTACCCACCAGTCCGTTATCGAACTGGAAACAGGCACTCAGAGTATCTTCGGCAGGATAAAGCCCGCCGCGGTTGCTTTTGTATCCGCTTGCTTCGAGGATGCAACCGAACATATCCTGTAATAAATCAATTTGATGCGGAGCAAGGTCATAGAAGTAACCGCCTCCGGCAATATCCGCTTGCACACGCCAGGGAAGATTATCACGATTGTAATCCAAATCGCGCGGCGGCTGGGCAAAACGAATCTGCACATTGATAACATTACCGATAGTCCCGTTCTCTACCAGTTCCTTTACTTTCTGAAAGTATGGAAGGTAACGGCGGTAATAAGCAACAAAGCAGGGAACCCCCGTTTCGTTGGATATACGGTTGATGCGGGTACACTCTTCGTAAGTGACGGCCATCGGTTTCTCAATATAGGCAGGCTTGCCTGCTTTCATGGACATGATGGCATAAGTGGCATGTGAAGAAGGGGGAGTAGCGATATATATAGCATTTACTTCCGGGTCGTCTATCAGTTCCTGTGCGTCATCATACCATTTCTTGATACCTCTTTCTTTGGCATAAGCTTTTGCTTTCGCACCGTCACGGCTCATTACTGCCACGACTTCCGAATGTTCTACTTTTTGGAAAGCGGGACCACTTTTCGTCTTGGTTACTTCTCCGCAACCGATGAAGCCCCATTTGATAATCTTTTCACTCATAATGTTATTACCTATTGTGCCTGTTTTAAACAGACCCCAAAGATAAAGCTATTTTTTGTCAAGAGCAACTTTATTGATTATTAACTTAGAGAAGAAGTTTGGAAAAAGAAAGTTTCATTTCCCCCCAACAGACGTTCTGTTTGAGTAAATCAGAGACTCCGTTTCGGGTGAACAGAGCTTCTGTTTAAGGGGAATACACACTCTATTGATAGTAAGAAGCAAGGCCAATGGCGATAAGTCCGGGACTGAGGACCGGTAAGCTTGGGGAGGAATGAGACAAAAAGCCGGAGTAGGGGACGATTTATTGCTTTAGATAAAAAAGAAAGGCGGGAGTTGCAATTCCCGCCTTTACGTGTAGTTTAATTGAAACTACTTTATCATTAACTTTGTAAAGATACGACATTCGAAAGCGAAAGTCAAGTCTTCGGGAGTTTATTTTTGGAAATAGACGTAGATGTCTATTTCATTTTCCGTATTCGGTTCTTTTGTTTTTACGTCTAATATTTCAATTAATCCACTTTTGTTTTTGGTGAAATTCTTGTACCAAATAACTTGCCCTTTAGTGAAATTATTGGGAGTTCTGGTACCGGGAGCGGAAATACCAGTGAAAAGTTCGTCTGTGATTTCCGTAATTTTCCGTTCCTGCACTTTTCTGATAAGTTCAGCCTGTGTGGCATTTCCTGAATCAAGGATTCTGAATTTCGTGCTTGTCAGCAAGAATGTAGCAAAGTTATCCTTGTTCAGAGCTACTCCGTCACACGATTGATTTTTCAGTACGTTAGCCGTATTGCTGGGATCATAGAACTGATTCCCGGAACTACCTACATTCATAAGGAAATCAATATCGGCTTCATAAGCAGATAATTCACAGGCAGAATGTATTCCAGTTTCTCCGCTGAAGAACGATTTCGTTGTACCCGGCCCACCAATGGTTACGTTCCATTCATACACTAATGCATTTGCTTTCTTCGCTTTCACCGTTATTTTGCCCGGCACTACCAACTTTTGGTTATCCCCCAATGAATTGTCATAAACAAGCGTCACGATAAATTCGGTATCCGCATCCACTTCCGGTGCTTGGAAAGTGATTTCGTTTGTTTTTTTATTGTCAATCGTTATAGCTTCTCCGTTAGCTTGGAGCTCTTTGATGACATTCAAGTCTGTTCCTGTGATAGTGATTATATCGCCCGGGTTCACTTCGCCCGACAGGGTAGTAGAGGTCGTAGGAATAATAGGGGCGATATATATAGTCAGTTCCTCGCATACTACAATATGGTGAACGGAGTTGTACAGTATGGCGAGAGGAACGGTTTTCGTCTCTTCGAACACTTCGGTAGGCACATAAACCGTAAGTGACTGATGGTCGCGCTCTGCTTGCGGTGTCTTGATATCAATCGTTGTTGCGTCACCGAAGTAAACCTTGGAGATAAGATGCATATTATCTCCTGTCAGTGTGATAGTTTCTCCCGGCTGTACGGTTGTCGCTTCCATCGTGTTGACGGAAGTTTGCGGAATGTCAATGTCATTATCGCGGGTGCATCCGTTCAACAAGCATATCAGGCAGCACAGGGCTGCCGTCAATGCGGTGGTTAATGTATTATTTCTTCTTTTCATGTTCTTTCTTTTTTAGCGTTGATAGTAAAGGTCGAATGTGATGTAAGCAATGCCCTGATTATTCTTGTCACCATTATTGATGTTGTTGGCTTGGGTATAATCTATATGTACTTCGAGAATATCGAGGATACCGTATTTATCCTTATGCTTATTGTAGAATACAATTACACTGCCGGCATCAAAGATTTGTTCGCTTACCGTACCTGCTGCTTCTGACGATTTACGTGTACGGGCAGAACTCTTCGTGATATTCAAGCTGGTGAAAAGCGATGGCGTGATTTCCAGTTGGTCCCTGCCCGCTCTGATTTGCTTGATAAGCGCAGCATGAGTGGTAGCGTTCAAGACAAAGAATCTCGTTTGCACTGCGGTGAAAGGTGCGAATATCGTGAAGTTCTCGGCATTGGGCACGGCAGCCGTTCCACACCAGTAGTTCTTCAGATTGTTCTTCGTATTTGCCGGGTCGGGGTTAAGAATCGCATCCGGTGAGTTGAAAGCAAAGTCCAGTCCGCTGTTCACATAACCCGCAAAGTCTATCTTGTCAAAATTTTCTTCATCTTTCAGTACGCAAGGAGTACAGATCGGATTGCCGTCGGCAGAATTGCCGTTGAGCATGCTTCCATAACCGTACTTGCTGTTACGTGTACCTATCGCCTGATTTGCGCTGAACAAATTCTTCATGCGAATCACTTGGCAGGCATCAGACAAGATAATTTCCTTCGTCTCCTTATAATACGTAACTTTGATTTTAACCGTACGTGTCTCCGGCAAAGTCGGCACTCTGAATACAATCACGTTTTCTTCCCGGCTGACCGGCTCGCACTTCTCGTCTCCGAAATAAATATATTCAATCAGATTGAGATTCTTGCCGCCCAATGTGAGCAGGCTTCTTTCCATCAGGCTTTCCTGGTCTATCTTCTCTATTTCCGGTTCGTCCTTTTCCACCACGAAGTTACCGGATTCTCCCTTAATTTCAGATTCGCCACCGGTCTGATTGGTGTACTTTAAGGAAACAGTCGCATTATCATCAATGATAAAAGGCACTTTTACGGCAATTTCCGTCTCGTTTTGATAAATGATTTCTCCTTCTTCTTTTCCCATCATCACTTTTGAGATAATATCCAAGTCAGTTCCTAGAATCTCTACATTGTTTCCGACTCTTCCGCCTTTGGGAAATTCCGTCACTTTCGGAGTGGGATAAGTGACAGTAAACGACTGCGCACTTTCTGCACGGGTTTCTTCATCTGCATCGTCCTTGCGCGAAGTGGCAAGCACGACCTTTCCACTCTTCGCACCCTCACGCGGAACTACGATTACTATCTCCTGCTGGGAGAGTTTGTAAAGTATCTGCGCTTCCACACCCCCGATGGTTGCGGTCACTATATCGCGTAAGTTACTGCCTTTGACAGTTACCTGCGTACCTGCTTTCCCGCTTGCAGGGGAAAACTCGCTGATGCCCGGTGCACCTTGAACCTCTGTCTCGATGCTCAACTTCTCGTTGCAACCAGTCAGTACGACAAGTACAAAGAGAACCAACAGATTATATAGTTTATTTTTCATACTGTTTTCGTTTGATGGATTAGTAATTAGGGTTTTGGGTAACTACACTCGGATTGTTATCTATCACGCTTTGCGGGATAGGAAGCAATAATTGCCATTCGGCCATCGGATTAACGGTGAAAGCATATTTATCATAAAAACCTTCAGTTTCCGTGATTTGCTTATTGATAGTTTCCAGAGCCTTTCCCCAACGTACGAGGTCAAACCAGCGCTGGTTCTCAAAAGCCAGTTCGAGGCGGCGTTCTTTTTCCAGTTTCTCGCGGAATGTAGAGCGAACAGGCACTTCGGAAGCAGCGATAGCATCCAGTCCGGCACGGCGGCGTACCTCGTTGAGATAAGGTAGTCCGGCAGCGGGGCCGTCTGTCTGATTCAATACTTCGGCATACATCAGTAACACGTCTGCATGACGGATAACAGGCCAGTCATTCTCGGCATCATAACGCACACTGACAGGAGAAACAAATTTCTTGATATACGCCGACTGGTCTGAAACGACCACTGGGTCTTTTTTGCTTGGGTCGATGTAATGGTCGGTCACGCTGACATCCTTCCGCAAGTCGCCCTCCGGATAAATACCCAACACTTCGGTAGTCGGATAATTGCGTCCGTCACCGTCGCCTGTCACTACATTGGCTCCGCTCTTCGTAGGAGCGAAAGTGTTGGCGAAAGGAGAACCGATGCCCAAACTTCCCGATTTATAGCGGACAGCGAAGATAATCTCGTCATTCATTTCCTTGGAGATGTCGAATACGTCGGAATAACTGACGGTTAACCGGTCCCCCTTTGCATCTACTACTGATTTGAGCAATCCCTTGGCTTCCGTATATTTTCCGATAGTCAGATAGACTTTGGCTAGCAGGGATTGAGCTGCTACCTGAGTGACACGTCCCAAATCGGCAACGTCATATGTCACACCTTCCAAGTTGTCGACGGCTGTCTGAAGGTCGTTGATAATCTGTTTGTAGGTAGCTTCCACGCTGCTACGGTCTTTCTTCATGGCTTCTGCTACACTCAACTCTTCCGTCACGATGAAAGTAGGGCCGAAAAGACGTACCAGGTTGAAATAATGATAAGCACGGATGAAACGCACTTCTCCTTCAAATTGTGCCCGCTTCTTCTCATTGGCTACAACAGCCAGATTTTCAGGAGCGAGTACATTATTGCAACTGTTGATGTTGCTGTATGTCGCTTCCCAGTAAGTGCGTATGTTGGCATTGCTCGCGTCCATTGTTCCGAGGTCTAGTGCCTGTTGTTGCAAGAATGCATCGTTGGTGGAACTGTTGCTGTTCATGCGGGTGTTGTCCGCACGCAGTTCGGTCAGTGTCCATTCGATATTCAACGGGGCTTGCATGCCGCCGTAGCAACCGATAACGGCAGTATTCATCTCAGCTTCATTCTTATAGAACGAACCGTCGGGGATATAGGAGTCCGGTGTAATGTTGAGGTCGCAGGAAGAAAGCCCCAGCAGGCAAGCGGACAAGCTAGCGATAAATGTATGTTTTAGTTTCATTTCTGTACGTTTTAAGAGGATTAGAAATTAAGTTCGAAACCGAAGTTGACGGTAGACTGTATCGGGAATCCGCCGCGCTGGTATCCGTTTACCAACGGCGAAGCGTACGAGCCACTTGTCACACGGGCTTCCGGATTGATGCCCCGGTAACTCTTTCCCCAAAAGTAGAGCAAGTTCTGACCGGAAGCATAAAGGCGGAGCGAGTTGAGTCCTGCCTTTTTCAGTTTCTTCTTATCAAATGTATAGCCTAAAACCACGTCGCGCAGGGCAACGAATGAACCGTTCTCAATCATATAATCAGTGAATTCCCACGAGATTCCGGCAGAACCGACTGTCGGTGTACGCCCGTCGCCCGGATATTCGGCACTAATCCAGCGGTCTTTCACGTAGTTGCGGTTGAATTTCTTGGACTCGGTGTAGTAACCGTCACCGTTGAATACGTCCAGTCCGCTGACACCCTGAATCAGGAAATAGAGGTCGAATCCTTTCCATTTGAAGGTGTTGGAGATACCCCAGGTCGCTTTCGGGAACGGGTTTCCGATGACGGTACGGTCTTTGTCGTTGATGACACCGTCGTCGTTGATATCTACAATCTTGAGACTGCCCGGTGTCGCGCTTGCCAGGTGTGGTGAAGTATCCAGGTCTGCCTGGTTGAGATAAACACCGTCTGTCTTGTAGCCGAAGAAAGAGATGGCTCGGTGTCCTACTTGTGCCAAGTATGTCTCGTTACGTTCTCCCGTAGAAATCAACCGTTCTTCGCCGGAGAGTTCGAGCAGTTTGTTGAAGTTGGACGAGATATTGAACGAGGTAGTCCATTCAAAGTTCTTGGTGCGGATGTTGTGCGTGTTCAATTCGATTTCGATACCGCTGTTGCGGATACGTCCGATGTTGTTCCAGTAATCGCTGTAACCCATGAAGGAAACGACCGGTTGCTTGAACAGAAGTTGCTTGGTGATAGAGTAGTAACCTTCCAGGGTCAGGCTGATACGGTTGTCCAGTGCGCTGAAGTCGATGCCGGCATTGTATTCGTAGGTCTGCTCCCAGGTAATGTCGTAGTTACCTTTCGTAGAGGTCGTTTTGCCCAATCCGGGGATGAGGGCGCCTGTTCCGCTGCCCAGGGCATAATTGCTGGCATAGAGCAGGTTGTAGTAAGAGTTGGCGGGGATATTATTGTTACCCGTCACACCAAAGCTGGCACGCAGTTTCAGCATATTCAGCCAGCTCACACCTTTCAGGAAAGATTCTTCTGAAGCACGCCATCCGAGGGATACGGAAGGGAACCATCCCCATTGATGCCCGTCGGCGAAAAGAGAACTGCCGTCTGTACGTAGGCTGGCGGAAATCAGATATTTGTCGGCATAACTGTAATTGACGCGGGCGAGGGCAGACATCATAGCCGTACGGAATTTCACGGTATTCGTCTGGCTGACGTCAAAAGAAGTCGCTGCGTTAAGTGTATGGACATAGTCGGTCGGGAAGCCCAGTCCTACAATATTTGCGGTGGTTTCCGATGTAGTCTGTGCGGTATAACCTAATAAGGCGGCATAGTCATGTTTTCCTTTCTTGCCGATATAATTCAAGGTGTTTTCGCTCAACAGGTCGACGTAGAGACGATTCTTGTACGTGCCCATAGCCGATTCCTCGTCTTTGCGCGATTCGTAGTTGCGATACTCATTGTTCTGGCGGTATTTGATGTAGAAACCGTTGGAAGTGGTAAAGGTAAGCCCTTTCATTATCTGTACGTTAATGGAGGAATTGGCTTGCAGGTTATAGTCTTCCTTGAATCGTTCTTCGGTATCCATCAGCGATTTCGGGTTGTTGTTGCTGGTATTGAAAGGGCTGGCTTTTACCTGTGTGCCGTCTTCGCGTGTGTACATGATGTTGCTGAAGTCGCTGCCGCGTGCCCAGGAACCGACGGCTTTTCCGGTAAGGGCGGCTGTTTCTTCCGTATGGCGTACCGGCATAAAGGACGGAGTACGGTAGAAGTCGATAAAGTTGGTCGATGGCGTTTCCGTCTTGGTATAAGACGGGGCGATGTTCAGGCTGAGGTCTACCCGTTTGGATAACTTCGCGTTGATGCGTGAACGGAGATTCAGGCGTTTGTAGTTGCTGTTAATCATAATACCGTCTTCCTGCGCATAATTGCCTGAGATATAGTAAGTGATATCCTTTTTGCCGCCCGATACGGAGAGTTGTACCTGATGAATCTGCGGAGTATCCTGTAACCCTTCGCGTTGCCAGTCAGTGTAGTTGTTGATGAGTCCGAAGGCTTCGTCATTGGCGGCTATGGACTTGGTTTGCAGGGCGGCTTCGTATCCCATCATGTTATAATAGTCTTTGGAGCTCATGATAGGGTGCAGCTTGTACGCCCACTTCAATCCGGTAGAGGCTTTCACGGTATATCTTGCTTTGCTGGCATTTCCCTCTTTGGTAGTCACAAGTATAACGCCGTTGGCGGCACGCGAACCGTAGATGGCAGCGGAAGCGGCATCTTTCAGCACTTCGATAGAGGCGATGTCTGCCATGTCGAGTGTGGAAAGTCCTTCGGGGACAGGGTATCCGTCGATAACAATCAACGGAGAACTGTCGGCACTGATAGAGCCCATACCGCGGACGCGGATTTGTGGGGCGGCTCCGGCTTCGGAGGTGGAGTTCTGGATGTTGACACCGGCAATTTTCCCTTGCAGCAGTTGGTCTACCTGCGTCACGGGAATGTCGGTCAGGTTGTTGACGTCCATCTTGGACACCGACCCCGTCAAGTGTGATTTCTTCTGTACACCGTAACCTACCACTACTACTTCATCCAGTGCTTTTGTGTCTTCTTTTAGGGTGATAGCCAGAGTTTTTTGATTATTGACGGGCACTTCCTGTGTCGTATATCCGATGTACGAGATAATAAGGACAGACTTGGAAGAGGGGACACTCAGCGTAAATTTACCGTCCATATCGGTGATAGTACCGGTGGTACTTCCTTTCACCTTCACATTTACTCCGGGCACACCGCCCTGGCTGTCGGCGACTGTACCGGTGACAGTAAATGATTGTGCATAGACAACCGTTACGAACGGGGTACATAACAATAGCAATAGAGCTATCATTAAAGGATAATAAAATGATTTGTTCCTCATGATATTAAGATTTAATAAAGGATTATTCTAAACTATACATTAAATTCAGGCGGCTGGAAGCGGAAGTCGTGCGGTGCTTGGCGCCGATAGCTTCGTATCCGGCTTCGAGAGCGAAGAAAGAGGCTTTGCGGAGCACCCAACAGGCTTCATCCTGTTTCTTGTCCCATTCCTTGATTTGCTGGTAAGGCCATTCGCTCTGAGGCTTGCCGATGTAGGGAATCACGAATTTCAGCGCGGCGGTGATGGAACGTCCGTCTCTGCTGGCAGCGTTATAAATATCCATTCCTTCCGTAGTTGCGATGAACGACATATCCAGCATATGGGTCAGATTAAAGAGGGTATAACCGAAAGCGGTAGTGCGTTCCAGTTCCAGCGGTTGTTTGCCGTCCGGCTCAATCTGTGGGAACAGGCGTTTTTCCGAAAATTCTTTCAATATCTGCGTTGCCAGTTCCTTATTACCGATGTACAGTGCATAAGCGGTCAACTGTACGTCGTATGCCAGACCGTGATTGTTCTTGGCAGCCTTCTCTTCGGCGGCTACCGGACTGGTCTGTATCCATTCTACGAACTGCGTGAACCATTCTTTCATCCCTTTCTTAATGGCGGGAGTCATCGCCTTTGAGTTATCCAGCAAAGCGAGGGCATCCAGCATTTCCACGAAACAGTAGGTGTCAATCATGCCTGTCCCACGTCCCAGCCCGTTTCTGCGTCCGGGAATGGTCTGACCGTAATTCAAGTTCGGGTTCATCTTTGTCTTTGCGTCGAGGAACCATACTTTCAGGAAATCGGCAGCCTTTCTCGCATATTGCTCGTTGCCGGAGAAATAGTAGGCGATTCCCAAAGTTGTAACGGCTTTTGCCATGTCTCCCAACCGGTTGCGGTCGAGCTTCGACAGTTCGGGGTTCCGTTGACCGTCCTTGCGGATATAAGGCAGTCCGTCCGGTTTGGAAGGGTCGGGCCACCAATAAGGCCCCATGCTCATATAGTCATGCTTGTCACCGCTGGATGCTACCATGTTCTTGTCCATCACTGACGGTGGGGTGAGGTTCATCGCTTTGTCAGCCTCTCTCATTAAGGATTTGATGGCAGGGGCGTATGTCGGGGTATCGGCTTTAGCCTTCACTTTAGCCAGCTTTTCTGCCGGATAGATGCGGGTGTTGATGGTCTGTGCGTTCATCGGAAGTAGGCAGACCAGTGCAAAAGCACTCAATAATAAGTTTCTCATAATGATTCTGTATTTAAGCAAATTAGTTTAACCATAATAAAGGATGACGGATGGGAAGATTGCGTATCACTTCCCCATTGGTGGGGAAATGTTCAAACTGTTTCCAGGTTCGGAAATAATCTTTCCGGTAGTGATACATGCTGCCGAATAGCAGGAACGGGTGTGCCACAGGCCATTCTTCCCAAAACATAATGTCCGGTTGGCGTTTCCACGAACCTTTGTCTTTTACAAAGGGGAATAGCCAGGCGATTCCTTTCTCTATATTCCGTCCGTCTGTCGTTGTGTAGTCCCAAAGGTTTTCTTCGGGAGTTGTCAGCAGATGGCAGAGGGTACTCATGGCATCGAGGTTAAAGAGAGAGTAACCGTAAGGCTTGGTGCGTTCCAGTTCCAGAGGAAAGCTGCCGTCGGTAGCCATCTGACCGGGTAGCAGGACTGTCCGGTAGCGTTCGCGGCAGAAACGGAGCATTTCTTCGTTCTGTGTGAATAAAGCGAAGGCAGCGGCTTGCATAGCCCAGCATGTACCGTGATTGTTCTTCGCTTCCATTTCGTTGATGCCGTAGCGGTGGGTGGAAATCCAGGTTAGGTAGTCGGAGAACCACAGGCGGACGACTTTCAGTTCTTTCTCTTCGATGATTCCCCCGGCTTCCATCAACCGGAGTGACTGCACGACTTCAATCAAGTGAATGGTGTCGATGATTCCGATTCCGCGTCCGGTGGCTATTCCTTTGATGGCTTGCGCATACAGTAGGTTCGGATTCATCATCGTTTCCTGATTGATAAACCAGGCGCGGATATGGCGCATGGCGGCATCTGTGTATTTCTTGTCTCCTGTCAGTACCCAGGCGGAAGTCAGGTCGCCGACCAACTGGCTGAACCTTATCATGGCATGGCGGTGGGCGGTGAAGTTGTCCGGGTTGGTTTCTCCGTCGCGACGGACGAACGGCCCTTCCGGGTCTTGCGGGTTCGCCCACCAGTAGTCGCCTTCGGAGTAAAAGTCGTGGATACCCCCAGCACTTCTTTCGGCACGGGTGGCGGTGACGGTCACAGGTACGGAGTCTAGTGCGGCTTCCGCCCGTTGCAGGGTTTCCGTTTGCAGAAGTTGGCGCACTTGTCCGGCTACGTTTCCTTTAGCCGTCACCGTAGTGAGGCTAAAGAGTGCTATAAATAATCCTATTGAAATTCTTAGTGTTTTCATTGTACATTCAATTGGGTATAAACTGTTTTAATTCCTTTTGATTGCACGGCTACACAGCAGGCATCGGTCACTTTGGCGCGTATCATCGCTTTCCCGTTGCAGGCTTGTACCTTGCGCGAACCGGTCGAAGTGCCCAGGCTCTGAAGAAGCTCTCCGTCTCCGGCTATTTCAAATGAAACCAGATTGGCTGCATCTAGGCAGGGAATCCCTTTGTCGTCTGTCAACTGTGCTTCTACGCGGATGATATTGTTCCCTTCCGGATAGTGTGTCACTTTCAGCAGCTTCGGTTCTCCCCATTGCGCTGTCTGATACATAACGGTAATTTCATCGGAAACGACCTCCTTGCTTTTCACGGCTACTGCTTTCAGATGGTTTTTCCCTTCGCGCAGTACGCTTTTCCAGTGAAGTCCGGCTGCCGGGAAATCCTGGCTGTTCCGTTGCTTGATGCCTTGGCTCACTCCGTTGACAAACAGCTCTACTGCCGGGCAGTTGGAGTAAACTAGTATTTCTTTTGGTTCGTTTTCCGCTCCCCAGCGTGTTGGCCATGTGTGACCATAAATATGTATCATCGGTTTTTCTGTCCAGTAAGACTGGAATACGTAGAATACTTCTTTCTTGGTGAAATCCCGTTCGATGACTCCTTTTTGGTTTACATAAGGAACCGGATTCTCCGGGCGCAGGGGAGTGGAGAAGTCTTTGAAAGGCCAGTAGGCCGTTCCAGTCAGCCAGGGCATGGTTTCTTGCTCTTTCAAGTGCCAGTCCACGAGTTTCACTATGTAGGATTCCGACCAGTCTCCGTCTCTTGAAGCACGGGCATCGCCACCGACAAGAGAGAAATCGCCCGCACGTTCGTCCGCTCCGGCTCCGGTAGGAATACCGCCCAAGGATTTGAACGGGTCTTCTGAATGACGTCTTGCGTGGGAGTCTCCGCCCCATTCTACATGAAGAAAGTGTTTCACGCGTTTCATCTCTTTTTCCGATACAGCTTTGTAGTCGGTGAATTGTCCGCGATACCAGCCAGCCCAGATAGAAGGGGAATATACATCGACAATATCCTTGCAGAAGTCGCATCGGCGGATGGAAGTGACGCGCGACGGGTCGAGGCGGTGTGCCAGGTCATTCAGCTCTTTCATAAAGGCGCGTATCTGCGACTGTTCGAAAGTGGGGAAATCATTCGGCCAGTCATTCTCATTCCCCAATCCCCAAAGGATGACGGATGGGTGGTTGTGATGCTGGTTAATCATGTTTGTAAGCATCCGGCGGGCTTGTGCCTTGTAGGTTTCTCCACCCAGGCCGCCACGGCACCAGGGAATTTCTTCCCAGACGAGAATACCCAGTTTGTCGCACAGGCGGAGAATGATGTCCGACTGCTGGTAATGTCCCAGGCGGATGAAGTTGACACCCATCTCTTTCATCAGTTTCATTTCCGTCACCATTTGTTCCTCTGTCATGGCGGCACCTGTGCCGGCATGGTCTTCGTGGCGGTGAGTACCTTTCAGCAGCAGGCGTTTGCCGTTCAGCTTGAAGGGGCCGTAATCAACGAATTCGAAATGGCGGAAGCCGGTTTGCTCGGTTACGGTCTGTTCGCCATCGGCTGTCTTGAGGGTGAACTCGCAGGTGTATAGTTGAGGCTGTCCGGGGCTCCAAAGCATCGGGTTCTTGACGGTGATGTTGAATAGCTGCACTTCTCCCAACGGCAGGATATCCGTAGCTGTCTGTTCGGCTATAATTTTGCCGTTCGGGTCTTTCAGAGTGAAGTGAACCGTGGCCTGGCGGATATCGTCAGGATTGTAGAAGTTTGCTTGTACTTTCAGGGCTGCGCTTTTAAGGTCTTTCTGTACGGGAGTTTCCAGTTTGAAGCTGCTGAAAGAAAGGGCAGGCTGATAAATCAGGTTGACGTAACGGTAAAGACCACCGTATACGTTGAAATCCGATAAATCCGAAGGAATCATCTCCGTGTCTCTTGAGTTGTCGCAACGGACGGACAGGGGAACTTTGCCGTTGAAACGTTTCCGGCAGTCGGGATTGGACAATGCTTGGCGGACAGCGTCTGTGATGTCAACGCTCCATTCGTCGTAACCGCCGGTGTGGCTGCCGACTTTCTGTGTGTAGATATATACTTCCGTTTTCTGTCCGGCTCCTTCAAATTCGAGGATGATGTGCCCGTTGGCTGCCGGAGTCTGAATATCGAGCAGGGTGCGGTACCATCCCGGTCCCTGGTAATAGTTGACGTCCGGGTCTACGGCATCTTCCGCGTTGAAGCAGTGGGGGAGTGTCACCGGCTGCCAGATGGGGACGGCTTCCGAAGAACCGGGAGCTGCTGCGCGTACAGCTTCCCAAACACTTCCGAGGTCACCTTTGAGGTATTCCCAATGGTCGGTCAGGCGGATTCTCTGGCTGGCGGGAATCCTGGCACTTGCCGGAAGGGCAAGCGCGATAAGGGCTGTCAGTATATAGATAATTGGCTTTTTCATGGTCTGTATGAGTTGTGACGATTAAAGTTTCTCTCCTTTTTCCAGTTTGTTTTTACGAAGCAGGGCTTCGAGGAAATAATAGTCGGCATAGACGATGGGGACGTCTATTTCGCTGTCGTGAGGTTTGGAACCGGTGCTATGGAGAAGCAGGAAGCCATTGTCGCCATTTTGTTGTGCGCGATAGTTGGCGGTCAGGTTCTCTATTATCCGGTCTGCTTCCTGTTTGTAGAGGTCTTTCTGTTCCGGTACGTAGGTGCTCAGTTCATAGAGCGCGGAAGCGATGCAGGTAGCAGCGGACGCATCCCGTGGTTCATTGGGAATTTCGGGAGCGTTGAAGTCCCAGTAAGGAATCAGGTCTTCCGGCAGATTGGGATGGGTGAAGATGTATCTTTCGACATGTTTAGCCTGTTCCAGGAATTCCGGGAGTCCGGTTTCACGGTAACACATGGTGTAGCCGTAGAGCGCCCATGCCTGTCCGCGCGCCCATGCCGAATCATCGGAGTAACCCTGATGGGTGACTTTGCAAATCGGGCTTCCGGTGATGGTGTCGTAGTTCACTACGTGGTACGTGCTGAAGTCGTCACGGAAGTGATTCTTCAGTGTGGTGCGTGCGTGGCTGACTGCTATATTATAAAAGGTGGAATCGTTCGTCTCGCGCGAAGCCCAGAACAGTAATTCCAGGTTCAACATATTGTCGATGATGACGGGACATTCCCATTGGTCGGCATGATGATCCCAGGAGCGGATGCAGCCTACGTTCGGTTTGAAACGGGTGATTAGGGTGCGTGCCGATTCGATGAGTATGTCTTTATAGGTAGGGTTGCCGGTCAGGCGGTAGCCGTTGCCGTAGCTGCAATACATTTTGAATCCCATGTCGTGGGTGGTGCCGTTCTTCTTTTCACGTTCCAGCATTTCGGTATGTTTCTCGGCTTTTTCTTTCCAGAAAGGGTCGTGCGTATATTCATATACATACCATAGCTCGCCCGGGAAGAATCCGCTCGTCCAGTCTTTGGAAGGTACGAGGCGTAAGGAACCGTCCGGTTCCGTGTTGCGTGGGTTCGTCAGTTCACCCCACTGCCTGGCGATTCTTTTGTCTCTGCTTTCTTGTGATTCGTTCGCGCGTGCTTCTTCTATTTTAGGGAAAGCATACCTGAGTTGTTGTTCGGCAAAAGCGAAATTAGAAGCAACCGGATTTTGCTCTTTGGAAGATTGGCAGCCGGCTAAAGTGGCGGCCCCGATACTAAGGGCTAAAAGATAATGTTTCATATTTGTTTCCATATTATTATTTCTAAGCGTGATGCTGCAAATGTATGGAAACAGGGCGAAATTGGTTTGTCTGGTTGTACCGTAAGTTTGCAAAATCATCCCAAAATGTGTGGGACAATCGCTGCTACACCGTTTATGGAACGATTTTTATAACATGGGATGATTTTGTAAACTTACCCTTTTATGTATTCGGTGGGTGAAACCCCGTAGCCCGACTTGAAGCATTTGGTAAAATAGGCAAGGGTGCTGAACCCGGTAGCGATTGAAACTTCCGTCACATTCATGTCTGTTTCTTTAAGCAACTGTGCAGCTACTTCAAGACGCTTGTGGCGAATTAGGTCGTTTAGGGATAAGTCCGTTACTGCCTTGAGTTTGCGATAGAAGTTACTCCGGCTGAATCCCATCTCGTCGCATATCATGTCTACTTTCAAGTCGGGATTGTCAAGATGGCTCTTTATAATCTCAAATAACTTCTGCATGAATTTATCATCAGCGGAACCGGCTTCGATACCCATCGACTGGAGCGAGAAGTTCTTGCCGTACATGGATTTCAGTTTGTCGCGTTGCAACAACAGGTTATAGATGCGTACCAGCAGCACATCCACATTGAAAGGTTTCACTACGTAATCATCTGCTCCCGAAAGGAAACCTTCTTTGACGTGCATTACCATCGTGCGGGCTGTGAGCAGGATCACCGGGATATGTCCTGTCTGCAAGTCGTTCTTTATCATCGAGCAGAGTTCCAGTCCGTCTACGCCCGGCATCATAATGTCCGTCACCACCAAATCGGGGAATTCTTTCAGTACGATATTAAAGGCTTCGGTACCGTTGTCCGCTTCGAGCACCCGGTAATGGCGTTCCAGATGTTCTTTCACGTAGCTTCGTATGTCTTTGTTGTCTTCTACCAACAGGATGGTTTTGCCTTCTAGGTAAGGAAGCTCTTCGGCAGATTCCGGGACTTGTCCGACAACTTCCTGTTCTTCCCGTTCGTTTTCGGATATGATGTTCTTCATGCTTTCTTCCACCGGCTGAGAATGTTCGTTGTCCGGCAGCACGATGGTGAAGATGCTTCCTTTCGGTCGGTTGGAACCGACACAGATAGCTCCGTGGTGCAAGTGCACGACAGATTGTGTCAAACTCAACCCGATACCAGTTCCGTTCACGTTGTCATTGGCAGTTTGCGGTGTGCTGACTTGATAGAATGGGTCGAAAATATGCGCGCGGGCAGCTTCGGGGATTCCTTTTCCGGTGTCTGCCACCTGGATGATGAAATATTTATCCGAATCTGCAGGAAGGGTGAAAGCCGGATCACCGGATATTGCTGTGCCGAACTTCTGTTGTAGTGCTTCTTTATCGGGAACGGCCGTCAGCTTCAGAGAAACCGTTTCTCCCGGAGAAGTAAATTTGAAAGCGTTTGAGAGCAGATTGAATACCGCCTTTTCCAGCAGGCTTGGGTCGAAATAGGCGGGAATCTCTCCTTCCGGAGCTTCGTATCCGAAAGTTATCTGTTTGCTTTCCGCTATTTGCTTGAAGGTATAGTAGATTTCAAGAAGGAAAGCGTTTAAGTCCGAAAGGGTTAAACACAGTGTGAGACTGCCGCTTTGGTTCTTTTGCAAGTCCATAAGTTGATTCACCAATAACAGCAGGCGGCGGGCATTCTTCAAGACCAAGTCCAGTTTGGTTTTGATAAATTGGGGGACTTCCGCCTGGCGTACCAACTCGTCAATAGGGCTGATGATTAGGGTCAACGGCGTGCGCAACTCATGCGAGAAGTTGGTGAAGAGCCGGATTTTGGTTTGATGAAACTCTTCCATCCTTTGTTTTTCCATCTGTCGCATCCGCAGGTTCAGTTCCAGCTTGTGCTTGCTGTACATATAATACCCGATGGTATAGGTGATTCCTATAAATAACAGTGCATAAATGACGTAAGCCCAGGGTGTTTTCCACCAGGGGGATAGGATGATGATTTCCAGTGTCTTTCCCTGGGTATTCCATACATCGTCATTGTTGGAGGCAATCACATGAAAGGTATATTTGCCGGGGGCAATATTGGTATAGAAGGCTTCCTTACGGGTTCCTACATAATTCCAGTCTTCATCATGCCCCACCAGTTTGTAGGCATATTGGTTTTGCTCGTGCAGGATATAGTTCAAGGCGCAATACGCAACAGAAAAGTTGTTCTGGTTGTAAGCCAGGGTGACGGTTGCCGCATCGTCCGGGTTGGCTTCCAACAAACGGCTCTTGTCGCCCGGTTGTATCACTTTGTTGTTTACCGTCAACTGGGTGAGTACTACCGGCGGCATCATATTGTTCTTAATCAATGAGCGGGGAGCGAAAGAGAGGAAACCGTTGCTTCCGCTGAAATAGACTTCTCCATTGGGCAGGCAGATACCGCCTTGTGGTGTGAACTCCAAAGTTTCCAGTCCGGCGAAGCAATCATAAGTATGTACCTGTCCTGTCTTTGTGTTTATCTCGGCAATGCCGTTGTCTATGCTTGCCCATATGTTCTGATTATATTCTACCAGGGTATATACTTCTTCATTGGTCAGTCCTTCTTCCGTACCGATATGGCGGATGATTCCTTGGCCTTCCTGATACTGATACATCCCTGCTCCGAAAGTCCCTATCCATATCTCACCGTTCTTTTTTCTCAAGATGCCGGTGATATAGTTGTTTTCCAGTTTATGGGACGGTTTATCTGCTTCCGTCGAATACCGGATGAGGGTTCTTTTTTCTACATCATATTCGTAAAGACCGAACGAACGTGTGCCTATCAGATATACATTCTCACGAAGCGGCAGGAATGCCCGGATACTGGAGAAGCTGATAGCGTCCTCTTTGTCTCCGACAGGGAACTTGCGGGTTACTTTTCCGTCTTTAGTGATTCTCACCAGTCCTTGGCGGGAAGTAGTTCCCAGCCATATGTCTTCATTGCTGTCACGGTAAATCGTGTAAATCCCCAAGTTCTTCTCATTGAATTGGTAGATAATCGAGAAACTTCTTGTCGGGATATGGAAGCGGTACAGACCGCCGTTGTTCGTGCCGCACCAGATATTGTCTCCTTCCGCCATCAGGGATTTGATGATGTTCTTGTTATACATCCCGACAGGGCGTTCTTCCAATAGATAATTGGCGTATTCTTTGGTAGCCGGATTGAATTGCAACAGTCCGCCGCCTTCCGTCGCATCCAAAGGGAGCCGGCGCTGTACACCATCGGTCCGAAAATATTATATAACTTTTGTTCGCTGTTTCCTAAAGGATGATAGAATACGAAGCGGTTATTGAGCGGATTGTAGTAATTGACACCGCCGGAGTAGGTTCCTACCCATAAAGTTCCGGCACGGTCTACGCATAGGCTGCGGACTGAGAAATGGCTCAGGTTATTGCGGTTTGCTTCAAACGTATTGTACTTGGTGATAGAATCGTCCGTAAGGTCGAGAACACTCAAACCGTCGAATGTTCCGATAACCAGCCGTTGGTTTTGCTCTTGGATGCAACGGATATAATTATCTGTCAGTCCGCTGTTATCTTCCAGGAAGATGGAGATGCTCTGCTGTTCCGGACTCCATTTATTCAGTCCTTTCATGTCCGTGCCTATCCATATCTGTTGGTGCGAATCCTCGTAAATGCAACTGATGGCATTGTCGGAAAGGGCAGGGGTGCTTTCTTTGTTTAGCTTTTGCAGGATGTTGAGGCTTTTGTCGCATATTAGCAAACCTTTGTTATGCGTGCCTATGTAAAGCCGTTCCGCTTTGTCAATATATAAAGAGGTGATGGACTCCCGTTCCAGTTGCCCGTCAAAGGTTATCGGTTGGAACGTATTGCTTTCCGCTATCCATCGGCAGAGCCCAAGGCGGGTTCCTATCCACAACTCGCCTGATTTGTCGAGACAGAGTGAGAGGATGCTGTTGCTGGGAAGTGACGGGTAATCCGCGATTTGGTATCTGGTGATAAGGTTTGTCTTTTGATTCAGATAGTTCAGTCCGTTGTTCGTACCAATCCAAAGCCCGTCATGGACATTGTCTGGCAGTAGTTTGGTGATATGGTTGTCCGTTAGGGAATTATCATCCCGGTTACTGTGCTTATAGACAGTGAAATGTGCACCGTCATATTTATTGAGACCGTTGCGTGTAGCAAACCACATATATCCTTTGGTGTCCTGACAGATGTCAAGCACCGACAATTGGGATAATCCGTTGTTCAGATTAAGTGTCGAAAAGTTGAATGCCCGATTTTCTTCCGCAGACAGATGGGAGTTACCAAAAGACAATAGGAAGATGAGATGTAAGATGTAAAAAATGAATTGTTGTTTTCTTTTAGTATATAGGGCGATAAGGTTATTTTTTATCATAGTATTTTTTATAAATCTTTTGATATTCCGCTTCCTTTTGGAACTTATCCAGCCATGTATTCAAACTATCGAGTAAAACGGGTGATTGTTTGCTGACTGCCCATGAGTAGAACTGTGTAAAGCTGATTGCTGTATTGATGTCTATCTGTGGCAAAGAGTCTGCGACCGCCCGTGCGATACTTTCGTCACAAACGGCATAGTCGATATCTCCGTGAGCTACCAGTGAAATCAATTGTTCGGGGCCGTATTTCTCCATTTCCTTTATGTAGATAGTGTCACCGATTTCATTTCCCAGATTTTGGATGCGTAGTATGGAAGGGGAGCCTTTCACGACATGAAGTGTACGTTGCGCCAAGTCCAGTTGGCTGTGGATATAGAGCGAGTCGCTTTCTTCGGTTGCTTTCCTTTGCACCAGCACTTGTTTGTTAAGTACGATAGGCGTGGTGAGAAGCAGGGAGTCTTTGAGTTCGCTGGTGGCTAATATACCGAAAGCGATAACATCGAAACGTCCTTCCGCCAATCCTTTCAACCGTTCTTCAAAACTCATGAGAGGTATAATCTCGGCTTTCAGTCCTTTGTCACGGGCAAAGGCTTCTATCAGTTCATAATGAAAACCGGAAACGGTGTCACCGTCTACGTAGAAACTGATGGAATTGTATTCGGTTGCTATGCGTAATATTCCTTCTTTGGCAATGGCTGCATAGTCACGCGGATGTCCCGGCGGCTTTTCCTTTTTGCCGCATTGGCGGACGGAAAAGAGGATTGCCAGTACAATAACGACAGGTACTAAATATCTGAACAGTCTTAATCTGGGGCGTGTCTCCATAAGCCGTAAAGGTTTTGTTAATCATAGAAATTCCACGAAAGACCGAATTTCAGTACACGTGGGTTGATAGGGTAGTGAGGAGACAGGAAGTAATTCGGCCTGCTCATACCTTGGTTCACGTGGTACATCATCACATAGAAACGTGTACGCTTTAAATGCAGGTTCGCGTAAACATTCACAATCGGATAACCTCCAATCTCTACCTGGTCGTCTGTCGGTTGCAGGTGAAAGTTCTGAATGGCAGGTGTATATGCAGGGGCATTGTACTTGGAGAAATATCGTACATCGGCACCTAATTGTACGCTAAGTACTTTCTTCGCCAGTTTGAACTGCATGTAGAAGTTGTGATACAGTGAAAGGTCGGGCAAGGGAAGCACCGTCTGGTCACTGGACTTCTGCCAGGTCACTTCGTTGTCCAAATGGAATATTCCGAGCTTGAAGTCTTGGTTAAGGCTTGCCGATAATACTTGCAGGCTTCCGCCTTTCTGTTCGGGCGTTGCCTGTTGGTTGAAGTAAGTATAGTTCTTGATGTTCTCAACTCCTGCTTTCAGCCGTGTTCTCCAACGGGCAATGCTCAGTTCCCCTTCGATGCGGGTACGGAATTCTTTATCCATGTCGTTGTCCCACAAGAAATGTTTGGAGTGGTAATGGCGCATATAGAAAGGTGCGAGCTTATTGCTGACTTCACCACGGGCTATGAGGCTTACCGTGTCTTTCCACAAAGGGAAGTTAAGGTCGATATCCCCTTTCACGTTGAATTGACCGATAGCTTTTCCTGCCAGTCCCACTTCACCGATAGCATGATAATGAAGCACGTTTCCTTCGCGTTTGGAAAGTTCACCGCCCACGAATATCTCGTTTTCATTATATTTGTCAGGAGACGGGCTACCATTCATGTTCATCAGTGTGTAC
>OJJH01000255.1_pt1 | contig 21503 bp, 16 predicted proteins | sample 1596251 | NCBI WGS metagenome assembly OJJH01 (sample SAMEA4350153, study PRJEB24818) | metagenome | biome: human; feature: gut; material: faeces | place: Denmark | collected 2013-09
GATATATTGTTATAATATTGTACTATTTTATTTTCATTCTTTTTTAATTTCTTTATCCATTAATCTTTCTGCTTACAAATATATAAAATTAAAAAGGCTTTGTCAAGAGTGCGCTACTATAAGAAAAATTATTTGTAATAAAGTTCCATATCTAATACCTCACAACCATAATATCGCTATTTGTGGATAAAACTACATACAAAATGGAATTTTTTCATCATAGCTATTTGCAGAATCAACCTAATTTTGTCATACAGGTCTAAAAGAATTATTAATCATATAGAAATATCACAGAAATTATGAAACACATCCTTTTTTATGCATTATTCTTTATTTTAAAGATTGCGTCGGCACAAGCCCAAAGTCTTGACCAGTCGAAGAACTATCCAGCAGATGCTATTTCTTCTTTTGCTGAACGTCTGGAACCTATGGGACGCATCTTGGAAGACGATAATTATTATGTGTGGTGTTGTGCACCAATTATAGATGAAGAGAATAAAGTACATGTATTTTATTCACGTTGGGAAAAAAAGTATGAAATGAAAGGATGGCTGGGGCATTGTGAAATCGCACACGCTGTAGCCGACCAACCGGAAGGCCCGTACAAATATGTATCAACAGTACTGTCCCCCCGTCCGGGCTATTTTGATGGTAATACATGTCACAATCCAAGCATTTATAAAATAGACGGTCGTTACTGGCTATTTTATATGGGAGCAACCAATGGTAAATTTGGAACGAAACGTATCGGATACGCTGTAGCAAACTCTATTTGGGGACCGTGGGAAAGATGCGAAAAACCATTATTAATGCCTGGAAATACAGGTGAATGGGATGATTATATTACCACTAATCCAGCTTTCTTAAAACATCCGAACGGAAAATACTGGCTTTATTATAAATCTTGTAATGAAAATGAATATGTGAACCAACATATCAATGGTATTTCAGGTAACCGGAAATATGGGGTAGCTTTTGCAGATAAAATCACAGGACCTTATCGACGATATGAAAAAAATCCGATCGTCGATTTCTCCGGTTTCGGAGAAAACAGGCAAGTAGAAGATGCGTATATCTGGTATGAAAACGGTATATTCAAAATGTTAATGAGAGATATGGGGTTCTACGACCATACAGTGGGGCTCTATTTCGAATCCAAAGACGGGCTGAACTGGCAAAACCCTCAAATTGGTTGGTTTGGAGCAGAGCATTATATCAAACAACCACCCGCTCCTAAACATCTCAAACGTTATGGACGTTTCGAACGCCCGCAAGTACTAATGAAAAATGGAAAACCGGCTTACCTTTTCACGGCTTCCCAAGGGGGAAAAGCAGAAACATCTTCAGGTTTCGTCTTTAAAATCAAGCCCGAATAAACGAATATAGAACTTAAAGTACACTTATAAAAAGCTGTTATGAAAAAAATTATATTGATATTATTTGCCTTGTTGCAATTCCCGGCAAACGCAAAAGACTTGCCTCACTCCTCCTATTGGCACGGAGAAGAAAGAACTCTTCGATATAAACCCGAAGGAGATGAGTTTGTAATAACCAATGGAAATAAAAGATTTACTAGAGCTATTTATGGAACTAATACCGGCTTTCGTTTTGAAACCAGTGACTTCCCCGAATTCGGACTTTACATGCCTAACCTCGGTGGAAGTGTATATATGGCTATATCTACCCCCTCAAATATTACTTGGATAAAAGATATGGAATTCATTGAATCTCGTTTTAAATCCGGGCAACGCACCTACATTGTGAGAGACAGGCGACATCTAGGAAACGGCAGTCTGACAATTGATGCTGTAGCTATGTCCGATGGCGATGGATTAGTAGTAAGATACAAAGCCAAAGACATCCCTGCCGGCACTAAAATCTTGTGGATATATGGGGGAGCCAACAATCAGAAATTCGGACGTGAGGGAGACTTGAATTCCGACCCAGCCGATTGTTTTTTCATTAAAGCCAACAATTGTTCCGGAAATATATATCAAATTAATCAAAACAAATTTACGATACAATACGGGCACCACACCAGCAACAGAGCTTCTCAACATAAAGTAATGTCCATAGCAGGAACCTTTCCTATCGGAACTGATATAAAAGAAGTGGATGGAAACCTTATTGACCAATTGGACGAACTTATCACATCCCGCAAATCAAACAAACCGGTTATCATAGCAAAATATCCGGTTAGTACCATTCCTTTCTATATTGAACTGCACAACCCTAAAAGTCATAGTGAGTTTCAATATAATGACCTCAGTAATGTTTTCAACAAAGGTGTTGAGTTCAGAACCCAAATAGCTTCCAGAATCAAAATAAAAACACCTGATCCATTTCTGAACACATTAGGAGGCACCTTCTCTGGAGCGGAAGATGCTGTATGGCAATCTCCATCGTATCTACATGGAGCCATCTGTTTCCGCGAATTACTTCTTACCGGTTGGAGAGGGGCTTATCTCGCAGACTTGATGGGATTAGAAGATAGGGCAAAAACTCACTTTAACGGTTATCTTAATTCGCAAGTTATAGATGTTCCCGTCACATTACCCCATCTTCAGGACACAGCCCTAAACCTCGCACGGTCTGCAAAAATATGGGGAACCCCCATGTATAGTAATGGTTATATAGGAAGAGTTCCTAATAGAAGAGACATCATGCATCATTATGATATGAATCTGGTCTTTATGGACCAACTGTTGTGGCATTTCAAGTGGACCGGAGATCTTGATTACGCACGAGAAATATATCCCGCTCTTCAACTCCACTTTGCATGGGAAAAAAAACTTTTCGACCCCGATAACGACGGGCTATATGATGCCTACGCTTGCATCTGGGCTTCAGACGCATTACAATACAATGGCGGTAAAGTGACACATTCTACTGCATATAACTACCGGGCAAATAAAATAATGGCAGAAATATCCGAAAAATTAGGAAAAGATCCAAGCATATACAAAAAAGAAGCAGAACTTATATTATCTGCCATAAACAAAGAATTATGGATAAAAGACAAAGGATGGTGGGCGGAGTTTAAAGATAATATGGGAAACCGGATACGACATGACAACGCTGCCATATGGACTATTTATCATGCAATAGATTCTGATATACATGATCCCTTCAAGGCATATCAGGCAACCCGATATATAGATACGGAAATCCCCCACATACCCGTCATGGGAAAAGGTTTGAAGGATACTGTCAATTATGTGATTTCAACAACAAATTGGCAACCTTATATGTGGTCTATCAACAATGTTGCTTTCGGAGAAATCTCACATACCGCCCTTGCTTATTGGCAAACAGGACGTTACGAAGAGGCTTTCAAAATGTTCAAAGGAGCTGTTCTGGATGCGATGTATCTTGGTTCAGGTCCGGGAAATGTCACACAATTATCATTCTATGACGCAGCCCGCAGAGAGACATATCGTGATTTTGCCGATGGAATAGCGACAGGGGTACGTGCTCTTGTACAGGGTATGTACGGTATCATGCCAGATCTTATTAATAATAGACTAACGATAAGACCTGGATTCCCCGATGATTGGAATTTTGCAGAAATTGAAACTCAAAATATGGCATATACTTTTGAAAGGAAAGGCAATATAGAAAGGTATTCTATAACTCCTAATTTACTCAAAAAAGATGTCATCTTGTCAATGGAAATAAAAGCTATAAGAAACAAAATTAAATCTATCAAAGTAAATGGAAAAGATACACCCTATACTTTACTTACAACCACTATTTTATCTCCAGAAATTAAGTTTGAGGCAGGAATAGCTGACAAATACGATATCACGATAGAATGGGACGGAGAAAAAATAAACAGAGACATGATATCTGTCAATGTAGCCAATGGCAGCCAGTTCAGACTAAATATTCCTTATAAATCAGGAAAAATATATGACCCGCAAAACGTTCTGCGTCATGCAAACTTAAAGAATGACATACTAACCGGCACTATAACCGCTCAAAACGGACATCGCACTGTATTTGTCAATATCACCAATGGAAATATGAATTATTGGCTTCCCATAGATATAAATGTCAACAATCCGCTTGATATCGTTTGTGATTCTGAATCTTCTTCTCTTATTTTTACCTTGAAAAACAATATGGATAAAGTGATAAAAGGTGATTTGTATATCAATGGTAAAAAGGTGAATGAAAACATCAATATAGAAGCTCATGGAAAAAACAACTATGAATTTGATATTCCCATTGCATCTTCAGGAACTAATATAATAAAAGTCAAATCCGGAAAAGACACTTACTCTTTCCGAGCCATCAATTGGAATATCTCTGTACCGGAAAAATCAGTTTATAAGATGGTAGACATGAAGAAAATATTTAATGACAAAGTAAGTAATATATTCGCTTATGGAAAATATATGTTCCCAAGATGGAAATACACCACATTACAAGTTCCGACCCAAGGTATGGGACAATGGTGTCATCCTCAAAGTATTTCTGTTATTGATGACCGTGGAATAAGAAATAAGGCTTCAAGAAATAACAATAGATTCATTATGCCACAAGGAATACCTTTCAGTACTCCAGGAGAAAAAGAATATAATAATATTGCATTCACCACATTATGGGATAACTACCCGACTTCCATTAATATACCACTAAACGGTAAAGCTTCTAAAGCCTATTTCCTCGTTGCAGCTTCCACTTATTATATGCAATCTCATATAGTAAATGGCGAAATCAAAATAGAATATACAGATGGACAAAAAGAAGTACTGAAACTTATATTACCAGATAATTTAATTCCTTTAGATCAGGATATATTCGTAGATGGATATGCTTTCAACACTAAAGATCCACGTCCGTGGAGAGTACGCCTTAAAACAGGTGATGTAAGCAAATATCATGCAGGCGAACTTGGAAAAACAATATCGAACAACCCGATATCTATTGATGGTGGTATGGCTACGATGCTTGATCTGCCACTCAATCCAGTTAAAGAATTAAAATCATTATCTTTGGAGACGACAGCCAATGAAGTCGTGATAGGATTGATGGGAGTAACGCTAGTCAAATAGCCACAGAATGAGGGTGTCCTCTAGAGTGAATGAAATAATCTGTGAAGTTTTAACAATCGCAGATATAAGTGACCTGTCTCCACGTCTATGTTGTATATAATTTTGTTATATATCTCAATGGGCGTGGAGCTATTACTTTTTATTTGATTGCGAGCTTATCAGAGCCTTTCACAAAATAATATCGTAATAGTTTCCGCGCCTTTTTTATTGGTGCTGCGGGAAACCGACAAATTATCTAAAATTGAGAATATGGGCATAATTGGTGATTTTAAAATGCTTCTCTCTTGTACTATGCACTAGAGTATTAGTCTTTCAATCTCTGTTGCTGTATCCACTATGTATGCCGGACTAAACTCTTCCAATTCTGTCCGTGGACGGAACCCCCATGTTACGCCACAAACTGTCACCCCTGCATTAGCTGCTGTCTGCATATCGACTCCCGAATCACCGACATAGAGGACATCTTCTTTTTCTATATTCGCTAATTTTAAAATATCAAAGACTATCGTAGGGTCGGGCTTTACGTTCACCCCTTCCCGTTGGCCGAAAACGGCTGTGAAGCGGATTTCGGGGAAATAATGGGCAACTAGTTTCTCGGTAGCTGCCTGATACTTGTTGGAAGCTACGGCAAGCTGGATACCAGCGGATTGTAAATGGGATAAAAGTTCTGAAATACCCGGATAAGGGCGGCTGTCATCTGCATTGTGGACATCATAGTAAGGAACGAACTCTTTTCTTACCCGGAGTACATTCTCTTCTGTCTTTTCTCCTTCGGGCAATGCACGTTCAAAGAGTTTGTTGATACCGTTTCCTACCATGAAGTTATACTTTTCCACATCGTGTGTGGGGTATCCTAATTTATTTAAAGCATAGTTGGTACTGTGTGCCAGGTCGGCGATAGTATTTAGTAATGTACCATCCAAATCGAATATTGCTAGTTTCTTCATTGAGCTCTTTGTTTTATTGTTAATCCTGTATTTTCTCTCTTTCTACTGGCAAAGGTAGGAATAAAAAACGGATTGATGAACCGATATCCGGTTACTTTCGTTATCTTTGTATCTACAAAAATGAAAGAAGAAAGGAGATTATAATGGACAATTCAATGGAACTGGAAGCTTATAAAGCAGAATTAGCCCGGGAGATATTGATGTCGAACAGTCGTCAGTTGCTGGATAAGGTAAAGATGGTTCTTCATGGCGAATCATCAACTGTTTCAGATATTGCAAAAGAAGATGCTGTGGAATATAAGACCAAGACGAAAACAGAAATACTAAGTGATTTGGAGCAAGCGTGTCAGGAAGCCAAACTGATACGTGAAGGAAAGGCGAAGGGAATATCAGCAGAGGATTTGCTTAATGAACTGTAATATTATAGCTACCTCTTTTTTCAAGAGGGAATTGAAAAGACTGAGTAAGCATTATAAGTCAATGCAACAGGATTTTGCAAATTTGTTGGAATCACTGAAAGAGAACCCGGAACAAGGTGCTGATTTTGGGAAAGAGCTCCATAAAGTACGGATGGCAATTTCTTCTAAAGGCAAAGGAAAAAGTGGTGGCGCAAGGGTCATTACTCTTACAGCCTTAATTTCAAAAACAGATGCAGATATTATCCTCTTGACAATTTATGAAAAAGCGTGCCAAAAGGTAGTAAACACTATCTTTTGGCACGCTTTTTCATATATGAGATTACTTCTTCGTAATACGGAACCAGTCCACGTCTGCCCAACCGCCATCATTTGTTTTTATAGCAGGGCGCGTGCAGAACATGCCGATTTTAGCGCCAATCCATTGTCCTTCTCTTGCCTGGAAAGGAACTCCGAGTGATTCGAATTTCTTTCCGTCAAGGCTATAACTGAAATTACACATTACAATAAGGTCGTGTCCGCCTTCGCTGGCTTTGATTTTCTTTCCGTCACAACTGAAACGTACTTTCAGATAAACCGTGTTTTGGGAAAGGTCAACGGCAGCTTTCACTTCTTCCGGTTTTCCCTTATCCGCCCTTTTACATTCTACTTGCGACAAAACAAGACCTTTGTCTGTATTTTCTAAAATCAGCCCGGCATAATCTCTGCCCATAACGACAAGTCCGGTTCGCTCGCCCTTATTCTTCTGATTAGGAGTGAATGTGAGTTTCATCGTTGCGGTGAAATTATCGGAAGGAGTTTTCTGCAACAAAAGGTTGGCTACATCCCACAGGTTCTTATAATCTTCTACCACCGGATAAGAGTATAATCTGACATAACTCTTGTCTCCTGCATAATACGCCCATTTTTCATTAATGTTGGCGTGCCATTGCCACTGTGGGGATAACGTGTAACCGTCAAACTCGTCGCTTTCTTGCGGAGTACAGATAGGATATGTTTTTCCTACATTCGGTTTCTTGTAAGTCAGGACAGGTTCACCGCAGCCGTCACCGTCTTTGTCAATGCCGATAACAGGCCAGTCGTTTACCCATTTCATCGGTTGCAGATGCATGATACGACCGTAAGCACCTACATCTTGAAAGTGAAGGAACCAGTCTTCGCCCGTAGGAGTGTCTACCCATGCTCCCTGATGAGGTCCGTTGACGGGAGAGTTGCCTTGTGCGAGTACGGTTTTCCATTCATAAGGACCGTAGATGTTCTTGGAACGTAACACGACCTGCCAGCCTGTCGGTACGCCACCTGCCGGATGGAAGATATAATAATAATCATTTCTCTTATACATTTTGGGGCCTTCGCAAGTCTGATGTGCTTCGTGACCGTCGAATATGATGCGTGAAGGAGTGATGGCTTTCGTAGCCTCTGCGTTCAGTTCGCAGATAGTGATTACACTTTTCAGACCGGCACGACTTCCTGCGTATGCGTGTACCATATATACTTTCCCGTCTTCATCCCAAAACGGGCAGGTGTCGATAATTCCTTTTCCTGCCTTAACCAAGACTGGCTCGCTCCACGGGCCTTTCGGGTCTTTGGCTTTCACCATGAAAGCTCCTTGGTCGGGGTCGCCCCAAAAGATATAGAACTCGCCGTTGTGATGGCGGATGGCGGGAGCCCATACACGATTACCGTGTTCCGGACGTTCCGGTGTTTCGATAGGGGGAAGAGCGTTAGGTACTGCCGCGCCGATAATCGTCCAGTTCACCAAATCCTTGGAATGTAGTATCTGCAATCCCGGCAGACAGTTGAAACTGGATGAAGTCATATAGAAATCATCGCCCACGCGGCAAGCGTCGGGGTCGGAGTAGTCGGCATAGAGAACCGGATTTTTGTATTTGCCGTTTCCGAGGTCGGGAACCCATACTTCGGATACATAGTTTTTCTGCGCCAATACCGGGAAGGTAGTCAGCAGGCAGAGAACTAAAGTCTGTGTCAATCGTTTCATGATATAGGTCGATTAATAGTTTTATATAAATGATTCGTTGGCTTGTTTTACGGTGGCAAAGGTAGAAAAAAAGACTCTGCACAAGGAGTAATAATTGTGCAGAGTCGTATAAAAATTGGTAGAAACCTTGTGATTTTTGTTTAGTTGTATTTGTATTCTACCTTATTTTAGTGGTGTATGGTTATTTCTATTTGGCAGTATGGCTGTCTTTTACTGTCACTGTCACAGGGTGAGCCAGTTCTTCTTTCCATTCGCGTAGATAAGCGAACCATGCTTCCGGAGTCTTATACCCGAAGGTTTCTTTCATGGAAGTGAAAGTTGTATGATATTGGAAATAATTGTTTCCCGGAGCGGTGATTGTATAGAGGAAGTTCGCCTTATCTTTTTCCTCTGATTTCACATAACGCTGAGGGATACAAGTTCCCAATCCTACGGTTTCTTTTGCGTACTTCACCGTGTCGTTTACAGGCCAGTCTGTTCCCCAGCTTCCTACCAGTCCCTTATGGTCGGAGAAAGACTTGGAAGTACCTACAATATCCTGTACCCCTGTGCAGAAAACCTCTTTATCGAGCGGCTCGTCGAAGAATGTTTCGATGTGAAGGTCACGATGTCCGGCATACAGCGTGTAACGCGTCATCATATCCAGTTCTGCACCCTGATACTGCCATCCGGTTACTTCAATTTCTGCAATCGCACGCACCGGCCCGTAAGAGATGATACGTTCCGTACGGGTTTCGACCGGGGTGATGTGGGTCGCTTTCTGTCCGTCCCAACCTTTCAATGCACCCGGGCCACAACTGTCGAACACACGAAGCACATCGTCACCGAATCCTTTGGCCAACTGCGCATCTGTAGGATAGAACTGCGATTCTCTAATTTCCAGACCTTTATTGAATTTACCGTAAATGTCAGGTGTCTGTTTCTCATTGAAGTAGAGACGATAACCTACCAGCTCCGATTCCAGAACCGGGCCGTGAGGGCGTACCATGCTGTATATATTACTGGTTCCGGGAACAGTAATTGCCTGTACCCTTTGATGTTTTCCTTTGCGATAATCCACGATAAACATATCGGCATATACCCGTTCAGGATAAGTCTTTGTGCTCTTTTCCGAAGAAAGTGTCACTTGGAAAGTCTTTCTGCCATGAGCGGGAAGGTTGGTTACGAAGGCAAGTTCATCCATCTTCCTGTCTTTGTTCAAGTCATCAAGCTGGGAAGGAATTTCATTCGTCCCTTCCATGACAACGGCAGATTTGATTTTGAAACCTGCGTGCAATTCGTGCAGATTGATAACAACCGGAGCATCCGTTTTTGCCTGGTTCCAATTGTTGTGCACCTCGACTGTAATGGTCTTTTCCTGCTTCTGAGCCCAGGCTGGCAGGCTGAAACTTCCTAAAAGGAAAGCAATTATAAAAAGATTCTTTTTCATGATTCTAAGGCTGATATTATACGTCGTATTTCTCTCTGCAAAAGTAACTGAAAAAAAAGCAGACCGTCTATCTTTTGAAGATAAAATAGTCTGCTATTTGAGCTTTTTACTCTATATAATGATATTGTGGTTTTCTTTTTCTTGCGTTTCTTGCGGTGAATTTTATTTGAGACTTAAAATTTCTCCTTTTGCGCCCAATTCTTCATAAACCTTTCCATCTACAGTCAGGTTCTTTGCATTCTTGACATTCAGGATATTGTTGCCTTTTGAAGACTCTACATAAATGTTCTCCAAAGTAACTCCGTCTACCTGGCTGATGACAACCCCATCTGTAGCTTCCGTCATCACGACGTTTTTAACGGTAATATTGCTAATCGGCATTTCCGGCAAACCGTTGAAGAACATCGCACGTCCCGAACCTCTGCACACAATATTCGAGATATGGATATTGCGGAATGCCGGAGTCTCTTCCGTTACCGGCGGGATGGCTGTTTTCATGCGGTTCAGCAAGTCTTCTTCTGATTCTTCTCCCGCACCTTTTCCACCGTAGAACAAGTCGAACAATAACGGCTCGTTCGGAATATTAATCATGTTGATATTATTAATGTAGATGTTTTCCACCACACCGCCACGTCCGCGGGTACTCTTGAAGCGTAAACCTACATCAGTCCCCATGAATGTACAATCTTCCACATAGATGTTCTTCACGCCGCCGGACATTTCACTGCCGACAACAAATCCGCCATGTCCGTGCAATACCGTATTATTCTTCACAATCACATTCTGGCAAGGTTCACCGCGACGGCGACCGTCTTCATCCTTACCCGATTTGATACAGATAGCATCATCTCCCGCATCAAACACACTGTTGATAATCAGCGCGTTCTTGCAAGATTCCAGGTCGATGGCATCACCGTTCTGAGAATACCAGGGATTGATAACCATGATATTGTTTACAATGAAATCCTCGCAGGACAACGGGTGCAGACACCAGCTCGGAGAGTTCTTGAAAGTCACACCTTCCAGCAGTACCTTTTTGCTTTTTACGATGCTGAGCAGCACCGGACGCAGCCATGGACGGATTTCAGCCCATTCCTCATCCGTATTGATACCTTCGGGGACGTTGAAGTCCTTACAAGCCATAGCACCTTTCAATGAGCCGGCTGTGGGATACCATATCTCCTGTTTCTCATCAAGGACACCGCCGGAACTTACTAATTTCTTCCATTGCGAAGCAGTCAGTTTTCCTTTCTTCACCGGACGCCAGCAATCTCCGTTTCCGTCAAATGTCCCATGTCCTGTGATGGCGATATTCTCCGCGTTGCGTGCCGAAATCGGCGACTGGCAACGACGGGTTTCCAGTCCTTCAAAAGAAGTGGCGATGATAGGGTATGCTTCGAAATCTCCGGTGAAGAGTACCAGTGAGTTTTGTTCTGTATATAAATTTACGTTACTCAGCAGTTCGATAGGGCCTGTCAGCCAGATGCCTTCCGGGATAATCACTTTGCCACCGCCGTGTTGGTTTACGTCCTTGATAGCGTCGTTGATAGCTTTCGTGTTCAGGAACATTCCATCCCCTTTAGCTCCGAATTTTTCAATGTTTACCTCATAAGCAGGAAAAAACGGCTGTTGTACTTTTGGCATTTCAAAAGGTAAATTCTGGTAAAGGGCATCGCTTATTACGTTTTCACTTACCGCATTCCCGCTTTGCGGTTTACATCCCGAGATAAACGGCAAACAGCATATAGCCATCCAGAAGAGTCTTTTTGTCAACGTGTTCATTTAGTAATCTTATTTTCTATAGGGTTATACATATATTGTTTTTCTTGGTATATATTTGAGTGTTCTTGAATAAATATTATGAAAAAAACTCTTAATTATCAAATGCAAAGATAGGTGCGAACCTCCAAAAGGATGTGGACTAATTGATAGAATACGTGTATTTTTTGTCATTTCTGTCTATTATTTGCACACTTCGCATGATTTTATGCAGAAAGATGCTATCTTTGCACAAAATTTAACTATTAAAAGATATGAGTTACAACTTGTTGAAAGGAAAAAGAGGTATTATCTTCGGTGCGTTGAATGACCAGTCCATTGCCTGGAAAGTGGCTGAACGCGCTGTAGAAGAAGGTGCGACTATTACATTATCAAATACTCCGATGGCTATCCGTATGGGAGAAGTCAATGCTTTGGCTGAAAAATTGAATTGTCAGGTTGTGCCGGCGGACGCTACCAACGTAGAGGAGTTGTCGAATGTATTCAAGACCTCGATGGATATACTGGGCGGACAAATTGATTTTGTACTCCATTCTATCGGTATGTCTCCCAACGTACGCAAGAAACGTACTTACGATGACCTTGACTATGGAATGTTGGATAAGACATTGGACATTTCGGCTGTTTCATTCCACAAAATGATTCAGGCTGCCAAGAAACTGAACGCTATCGCTGATTACGGTTCAATCGTTGCATTGAGCTATGTGGCTGCACAGCGTACGTTCTACGGCTACAACGATATGGCGGATGCGAAAGCACTGTTGGAATCTATCGCACGCAGCTTCGGTTATATCTACGGACGCGAGCACAGCGTGCGTGTGAACACAATCTCACAGTCGCCTACGTTTACAACGGCCGGTTCGGGTGTGAAGGGCATGGACAAACTGTTTGACTTCGCCAACCGTATGTCTCCGCTCGGAAATGCGACTGCCGACGAATGTGCTGATTATTGCATCGTGATGTTCTCCGACCTCACCCGCAAGGTGACCATGCAGAACCTCTTCCACGACGGCGGATTCTCCAGCGTGGGTATGAGTCTTCGTGCTATGGCTACTTACGAGAAAGGACTTGATGAGTACATGGACGAAAATGGTAACATCATTTACGGATAATAAATTATGAAACTACGGATTTCTCTTCTTATTATATTAATAAGTATGCTTTTCGCCGCCTGTGGGTTAAGCACAGGAAAAGGTATGGAGCAGAAGGAAGAGGAGATTTCTGTTCTGAGATATGATAAGCTGTTGAGCGAATACGTTCGCTCCAACAGCTTTTCTGCCATGCAGAAGTTGTCGATGGATTACCGTCAGCCGACGAAGATTCTGATTGAAGATGTGCTGGCTATCGGCACGGTGAAAGACGATACCATCTCGCAACGCCTGCAAAAATTCTATTCGGATACGACACTGGTTCGTCTGATGGGGGATGTGGAAGCCAAGTTCCCTAATTTGGATGAAGTGGAAAAGGGACTGACTAAGGGATTCAAGAAGCTGAAAAAGGAAGTGCCCGATACCCAAGTGCCGTTTATCTATTCACAAATATCTGCGTTCAATGAGTCTATCGTCCTGGTCGATTCTTTGCTCGGTATCAGCCTTGATAAATACATGGGGGAGGATTATCCTCTTTATAAGCGTTTTTATTATGATTACCAATGCCGTTCCATGCGTCCCGAACGAATTGTGCCGGATTGTTTTGCGTTCTATCTACTGAGCCGTTATGGCATGAAGTATCATGAGGGGACTTGTCTTATTGACCTGATGATGCATGCCGGGAAAATTAATTATGTAGTACAGAACTTATTGGGATACAATGACAGCGGTGAGGCGATGGGATATTCAAAAGAGGAAAGTGACTGGTGCAAGGAAAATGAAAAAGATATTTGGGAGTATGTCTGTTCCAATGAACATCTGCACGCGCGTGACCCGATGGTGATCCGTTATTATATGAAACCTGCTCCGGCTGTTGAAATGCTGGGCGTTCAGGCTCCTGCATTGATAGGTACATGGATAGGTACGAGAATTGTTGCGGCATATATGAAAAAGCATAAAGACATGAAGCTGAAAGACCTGTTGGAATTTACCGACTATCATGTAATGTTGAGTGAATCCAACTATTTGGCTTCCTGATTTTGCCTTTCATTTTTAATTCGCTTCGCTCAAAACCTTATTTGATTTTTAATAGTAAAGTATAGTCTTAATTCGTCATTTTAAAGTGGAAACTGCCCTTTATTTGTTGCCCGTGACTTTAGGTGATACGCCTATTGAAAAGGTATTGCCTTCTTATAATAAGGAGATTATCTCCGGTATCCGGTATTTTATAGTCGAAGATGTCCGTTCCGCCCGCCGTTTCTTAAAAAAGGTAGACAGGGAGATTGATATTGATGCACTGACGTTTTACCCGTTGAACAAGCATACTTCGCCCGAAGACATTTCCGGTTATCTGAAACCTTTGATAAACGGTGCTTCAATGGGGGTCATCTCTGAGGCAGGCTGTCCGGCTGTTGCCGATCCGGGAGCGGATGTAGTGGCTATTGCACAGCGTAAAAAGTTGAAAGTCGTTCCTTTGGTCGGACCTTCTTCTATCATTCTTTCCGTGATGGGGTCGGGGTTTAACGGCCAGAGTTTTGCGTTCCACGGCTATCTGCCGATTGAACCGGGCGAGCGTGGAAAGAAACTGAAAGCGTTAGAGCAGCGTGTGTATGCTGAGAACCAGACGCAACTTTTCATTGAGACTCCTTACCGGAATCATAAAATGGTGGAAGATATTCTACAGAATTGCCGTCCGCAGACAAAACTGTGTATTGCCGCCAATATCACTTGCGAAGGAGAGTATATACAGACGCGTACGGTGAAAGACTGGAAAGGGCACGTGCCTGATTTGTCTAAGATTCCTTGTATTTTTCTCTTATACAAATAACATTTTTCAGATGTTCGTATTCGTTTTCAAAGCAACTGCTGAAGAATCCTTTGCCTAAGTTCTCTTCAATCTGCTTGAAACTCCATAGCTTACTGTTTTTAAAGCGGGGAGTACAGAGGACTGAATCGTCATCCAAATCTACGATGAACAGGTAGATAAGACGGTTGGTCACTTCATTCTCGAAGTGATAGGCGATGTTGAACTCCGGTTTGATGTCATTGACTTGGGGAAGGGCATTATTCATCAGACGGGTAGCGGCTGCTGTCAGAGACTCTCCGTAGCGAAGATAGCATTCCATTGGAATGTCTACTTTATTCTTGTCCAAAATGGCTGTTGACGGTCTGTCGCAGAGAAATAGCATCCCATGGGTAGACACGGCAATTCTTATCACCGGATTGATATAGGCATTCTTGTAATTGATTGCCTCAATAGCGGGTGTTTTCCCAATCACGTCTCCTTTGGTATTGACGATAGGCACATACTCCGTGTGAGACATCAGGTGATTGAAGAAATGGATGGCTATTTGATTGAACACGATGCTCAGAATGAAGACAGTAGGGGGTAGGATTTTATAGAGGACGAGTTCGCTCGTCTTGCTCGGCGGGTCTTGGAAAACAACAGCGATGCTGATAATGACAAAATGCAGTACGCCGAAGATTAAAGCGATGCGTGCCGAAACGATGGCAGCTTCCGCCCCTTGTGCGTACAAGCGTTTGTTGCAGGAACCTATCTGCTTCAGGAAGTGATTGATAAATCTCTTTTTATGCATATAAAGTATCAGCATGGGAATAAGGATGCTGACTTCCAATGTGAGGGGAAGTGCACCGGGCGGAACGTAATCACCGGGAATAAGTGCGGCTAAAGACAATAGCGCCAGCATCCCGGTCGCTATATATAGGATAAAGTTAGGAACTAGTATCCCCTTTCGTTTCAGGGAAAGATATATACCTACGATACCTATGCCTGTACCGATGTAAATAGCCGTGTCTTGCGTTATAAATTCACACAATAAAATGGAAATAATAACGGGGATAAAACCCATTGACATGTTAAACGCGGAAGAAAGTACTCCTTTATGATCCATTTCTACTTTATGTTTATTTGCCGGTTCTACAAGTAAAACAAATAGTGTCTGTGTTTTGTTTGCTAACGGATATGTTTCTCTGCATGATAGGATGAACGGACAAGAGGAGCGCTCTCTACGATGTTAAATCCTTTTGCTAATCCCGTAGTCCTGTATTTTGCAAATTGTTGTGGAGTCACATATTCTGCAACAGGATAATGGCGGTGGCTGGGTTGCAGGTATTGTCCTATAGTGAGAATCTGACAGCCGACCGCCAATAAATCGTCCATCAATATTTCCACTTCTTCGGAAGTCTCTCCCAAGCCGACCATGATGCCGCTTTTGGATTTGACTCCTTTGGAAGAGATACGTCCGATAACTTGCAGGCTCGTATCGTAATTGGCCGCACTGCGTACCAGCGGACTGATGCGGCGCACGGTTTCCATATTGTGTGAAATGATGTCGGGACAGGCTTCTATTACGAGGTCTACCAGTTCCATTTTACCTTGGAAGTCGGGTATCAGTACTTCGATAGTAGTCTGAGGATTCAAGCGTTTGATTTCATGGATGGTACGCGCCCAATGTTCCGCTCCCAAATCGGGAAGGTCGTCCCGGTCTACGGAGGTGATGACGGCATGATCCAGTTTCATCAGTGCGATGGATTCTGCTACATGGGTCGGTTCATTCGTATCCAACGGATGCGGGCGTCCGGTCTGTGTGTTACAGAATTTACAACTGCGGGTACAGATGTCACCTCCGATCATAAAGGTGGCAGTACCTTTCCCCCAACATTCCCCCATATTGGGGCAACGCCCACTGCTGCATATGGTATGCAGGCAGTGGGAGTCGACAATCCGTTTGGTTTCGGTGTATCGTTCGTTGGCACCGATATTAATTTTCAGCCATTCGGGCTTACGTACTCTATCCGCCATTACAAGTTATTCAAGAAAAAGTTGGTCAACCGTGTGTATAAGTGGTGGCGGGTATTTCCACCGTATATTCCATGATTACGGTTGGTATATACCTGCATATCGAATTGCTTGCCGAGTTGAACCAAGTGTTCGGCGTACTCGGTACAATTCTGGAAGTGTACATTATCATCTGCCATGCCATGCACAAGCAACAGGTTGCCATGCAACTTGTCGGCACGGGTGAAAGCGGATGATGCTTTGTAGCCTTCGGCGTTTTCTTTCGGTGTGCGCATAAAGCGTTCGCCATAAACGGTGTCGTAGTAGTTCCAGTCGGTAACGGCAGCTACGGCTACTCCGGCCTTGAATACCGGTGTTCCTTCACTCATACTCATAATGGTCATGTATCCACCGTAACTCCATCCCCAAATACCGATGCGGTCTTTGTCTACGTAAGGTTGCTTGCCGAGGTAAAGAGCGGTTTCCACTTGGTCTTTGGCTTCTTTCACTCCGATTTTCAAGTAGGTGCACTTCTCGAAAGCTTCTCCGCGACCGCCTGTTCCACGACCATCCACGCATACAACGATGAATCCGCGGCTTGCCATGTATGTTTCCCAACTGATACCCCAAGTGTCCAATACTTGCTGGGAGCCCGGACCGCTGTATTGATACATCAGTACCGGATACTTTTTCGATGTGGAGAAATCTACAGGTTTCATCATCCATCCGTTCAGAGTTACGCCGTCCGTAGTCTGGAAAGTGAAGAACTCTTTCTGCGGTATTGCATATCCTGACAATGTTTCTTTTAGCTTGTCATTCGTAATCAATGTCTTGAGTGTTTTACCCGAATTATCGTTCAACGTCACCACCATAGGAGTGTTCAGGTTGGTGAATTTGTTCATATAATACTTCATTGATTTACTGAAAAGCGGGGTGTTTGTTCCTGTCTGCTGAGATAGTTTAATCTTTTTGCCCTTCTTGTCTGTCTTGTAGACGGCTTTGCGCAGCGGGCTTCCTTCATTACTTGTGTAGTAGAAAGAACCGTCTTCTTCGTCATATCCCAAGAAGTCTTTTACTTCAAACTTTCCGTTTGTTACCTTTTTGATAAGGTTGCCACCCATGCTGTACCAGTAGAGATGGCTGTAACCGTCACGTTCACTGAGCAGGCTGAAATAATCGGGGTAGAATTTGATGTTATCAAAAGTGTTTTCTTTAATATAATAAGGAGATTCGTCACGCAATACCAGTTTGCAAAGCGTGGAGCGCGGGTCGGCAAAGTAAAGGTCGAAGCGGTCCTGGTGACGGTTCAGGGTCATGATTGCCAGTTTGTTGGCATCTTTGGTAAAACGGATGCGGGGGATATATCCGTCCGCGTCAAGCGGAAGTTTCATCGTACGGGTAACGTGCGATTTAATATCATACGTGCGTACCTCTACTTTTGAGTTCGGGTAGCCGGCCTTCGGATACTTATATGTATATTCTCCCGGATAATCCTTGAGAACATCGATACGGGGGGCTTGTCCGGCAAATACCGGGAACGTATAAGAAGGAACTGCCGATTCATCGAAACGGATAAAGGCAATCTGCGTATTATCAGCGCTGAATTCCAAAGCACGGTTGAAGCTGAACTCTTCTTCATACACCCAGTCCGGGATACCGTTGATGATGGAGTTCTGTTTTCCGTCCTCAGTCACCTGGCTTTCGCTGTTGCCGTATAGCAGCTTGACAAGGAAAATATTGTTATCGCGGACAAAAGCAATCATTGTGCCGTCCGGAGAAAAGACGGGGACCTGTTGAGGTCCGCCGTCAGACAGCCGTTCAATAATGTTGTTTGTCGTAACGCCCTTATCATTTCGTTTCAAAGGGTAGATATAATGTACGGCTGTATAAGAATGCCGGTAAATCGGAGTCGTCTTGGTGGCAATCAGCAATTTCTGACCGTCGGGTGAGAACTGATAGCTGTCGAAGTTCTTGAAGTCACATTCGCGTGCAGTGTTCACATCGAAGATAACTTCTACTTTCTCACCTGTCTTGAAAGAATATTTGATGATTTGTGTGCCTTCGGCGTTCATCTGTGTGTAGTGCTCACCGTCGGGTGTGGGGATGACTCCCTGAATGTTTTCCGGGCGGAAACGTCCGGAGGTGATGTCTTTTAAATCAAGTGCCTTTTGTCCTTGTGCCATTCCGGTCAAACAGATAAGGCAGAGTAATAAAGTGATGCTGATTTTTTTCATCTGCTTTTATTATTGCTTTTATAATTCAGTTTTGGTTTTTATTCGTACTTGCAAAAGTAACAATAAACTTAGATTCAACAAAACCTGATGGATTTTTATGCGGTTTTGATAGGGATTATTGGGTGAGATTCGATATCTTTGTGAAAAGTACTTTAAAATATTACCACTATGAATTCAAAAAGGAAAGACTTGCAGTATGCTTCTGTTTTCTTGTTGGCAGTGGCGTTGACCTTCCTGCTGGGGAAGGGGGATAATCTCTGGTTGGTGTCATGGGGCGACCTGATACCGAGTTTATTTGTATTGTTCATAGCGGGTGATTGTCTGTATAGTTCCCTGCTTCGTATCAAGCGCGGCGAAGAAGAGGGCGGTGCTCGTTGGAGTACTTGTTTTACTTTTCTAGTGTTCAGTATTGTTTTTATGGGCGATTTATTCTTTATCGGCAACTTCATTGTTGATAAGTTATGCGGGTAAACTATAAGCTTTAGTTTACTTTAACTAGGAAAATTAGTTTATAAACTAAAACTTTTCGTTATTTGCAGCAAATAATGTTGCAAGTATGAAAGGATTAACAGCAAAAGAGGAAGAAATCATGGGCTTTTTTTGGGAAAAAGGCCCCTTGTTCGTGAAAGAAATGTTGGCTTTCTATGAAGAACCGAGGCCACATTTCAATACATTATCTACTATCGTGCGTGGGTTGGAAGACAAAGGTTTCCTGGCTCACTATACGTTTGGTAATACCTATCAATATTATCCTGTGGTCAGTGAAGAAGACTTTCGTAAGCGAACGCTTCGGAATGTGATTAGCAAGTATTTTAATAATTCTTATTTAAGCGCTGTCTCTTCTTTAGTCAAAGAAGAAGATATTTCTTTGGATGAGCTGAAGCAGCTCATCAGTGAAGTGGAGCAGTCCGATAAGAAAGACTAATCTGTTAAACGAAAATCTATACTATGGGAGTTTTCTTCATTTATATATTGAAATCATCTGTCTGCCTTGTCTTATTTTACCTGTTTTTCCGCTTATTATTGAGCAAGGAGACTTTCCACCGTTTCAATCGGGTTGCTTTGTTGGGAGTGTTGTTCTTCTCGTTGCTCATCCCTTGCATTGAGATGACTACCCGGCATCAGGTCGAAGTACAGCAGGCTGTACTTTCTATCGAGCAGTTGTTGATGATGGCGGAACTGAACGCAATAACTCCGGAAGTGGGAGCTGTAATACAGGAAGTGCCTTCTGTTTCTTGGATACAAATTGTTTTATTGGTTTATTTGGCAGGCATTGTATTTTTTGCTTGTCGCAATATCTGTTCTTTGATTTGTCTTTTCAGGCTGATATATTCGGGTAGACATGAGAAGTTGGAGAAGGGTATTACTCTTGTGGTGCATAACCGGACAATCACTCCGTTTAGTTGGATGAAGTATATCGTAATCAGCCGGAAGGACCTGGAAGAGAATGGGCGGGAGATTTTGATTCACGAAACGGCGCATATTTGTCACCGTCATTCCATAGATTTATTATTGGCGGATATTTGTATTTTCTTCCAATGGTTCAATCCTGGCGCATGGTTGCTCAAACAGGAATTACAGAATATCCATGAATATGAAGCCGACGAGACGGTTATTAATGAAGGAGTAAACGCGAAGGAATATCAACTATTATTAATAAAAAAAGCCGTTGGCACAAGGCTCTACTCTATGGCCAACAGCTTTAATCACAGTAAACTTAAAAAGCGTATCACTATGATGTTAAAAGAAAAATCAAGTCCATGGGCTCGTTTGAAGTACCTGTATGTACTTCCGTTAGCTGCTATTGCAGTAACTGCTTTCGCCCGTCCCGAAATCTCTGAGAAAGTAGAAGAGATTTCAGCAGTCAAAGTTAATGATTTGGCGGAAATTGTGCAAGAAAAGGTGCTGCAAGATACAGTGAAAGCATCGAAAGTCGTGAAGAAGGCTGATTCGAAGGTGGCTGCGGCGGAAAAGAAAGAGGAAGAAGAAATTGTAATCTTTGAAGTGGTGGAGCAGATGCCGGAATATCCTGGCGGTATGGATGCATTGAGCAGGTATTTAGAAAGAAAAGTGGCTGACTCTCCCATGAAAGGCAAAGCAGGTGGACTGGTAACGATTGGCTTTACAGTCACTGAAGCTGGGAAAGTGACAAATGTGCAAGTGCTTGAATCTGACCAACCTTCGCTGAATAAGGAAGCCGAAAGGATTGTTAGTGAAATGCCGGATTGGATTCCGGGAAAGCAACGTGGCAAACCTGTTCCTGTGAGGTATTCTGTTCCTGTGAGATTCGGCAACATCAGATTTGGATTGGAGAAGCAGCCGTTGATTCTTGCTGATGGTAAGGAAATCAGCATGAATGCTATGGAAAAGATGAATCCGTCGGAGATAGAGAGTGTGTCTGTACTGAAAGATAGCGCTTCTATAAGAATATATGGCAAACGTGGTGAAAATGGAGTGATTCTTGTAACCACGAAGAAGACGGGTACGACAACACAGTTTGATTTTTCTAAAGTGGATAATCAGGAAAACGTAGTACCCGATTTTCAAGTTAGTGGGACTGTTGTTGATGAACAGGGACGTCCGAAAGCTGGTGTGAGCATACTTGTACCTAATACGACTTATGGTGCAATCACGGATATGGACGGTCATTTCAGCTTGAAAGCTGTAAAGGGTGGCAATCTGCTATTTTCGTTTATCGGATACAAATCCATGAAAGTTCCTGTAAGTGCTACAATGTCAGTACGGATGGAGC
>OJJH01000256.1_pt1 | contig 21489 bp, 12 predicted proteins | sample 1596251 | NCBI WGS metagenome assembly OJJH01 (sample SAMEA4350153, study PRJEB24818) | metagenome | biome: human; feature: gut; material: faeces | place: Denmark | collected 2013-09
CTTATAAGTTAATCCATCCTCATCGTCATCGAACTGTACCATATATACGATACTATCGGCAGGCATACCACTAGGTGTCTTTGCTGCTTTTTCCAGCACTTTACCGTCAGTAATCTTCACTTTGGATTCATAAGTTACATTATCTGCGAATCCCGCTGTTGAGAAGGTTCTCTCTGCATAGTTTACATTCACCTTTAGTTTGTAGCTCCAGAAATTATTTAAATCATCCAGCCACATTTCTGTTTCACTATTGTTGGCCGTGTTGTAAGTACTCATTTGCAGATGTCCCAGTCCAAAAGGATCTTCTACTTCTTTCCCGTCAATAATTGCGTTCACTGTTATCCACCAGTCGCCTGCCATTTTTTCAACGGCGGTACCCCCTGGTTCTGTTTCATCATCACATGCTGTAAATGCAAAAGCTAGTGAAGCCAAAAGCAATATCATATATTTCTTCATAATCGTATACTTATTTTTTTACTATAATATCAAAAGATAACTGACCGGCATAATCAACGGTCCATTTCAGATTCCCTGTTGCAGGATCTAATGACGTATTAGTCATCTGATCCATAGAGTCACCCCATCCTGCAACGTAACTTTCCAAAGGAGTGATGGTATTGTCATCATTCAATTCAAACTTACCGACCATCGCATAATCTGGTCCATAGCCTGAACGTTGCTCATACCAGCCTCCTAAAAAGTCGCTGATATAAAAAATGCCCGGTTCTAATTGCAATATAATTATTTCATATCCACTGAAAGCTATAACGGAAGGAACAGTGCGTTTGCTGCCTTCAGCTACGGTATAAATACCAGATTGTAAAGGAGACGCAGTATTATCTGCTACATATACTGTTCTTGTGAAAGTTTTGGCAAAACCGTCTTCATTATATGCCGCATATACTAAATTATAGATGCCTGGAGTGTTTACATCAACACTTCCTTTTATTTGTACGGATGATGTAATGTCTTCGCCGTTCATTTCTGCATAATATCCTGGCTCCACATAGGATTGGCCTTTTTCTAGAACTATCTTCTCATCGCCTTCTCTTTCCAATGTTACGAAATAGGTGATTTTGGAAGTGTCATCTGTTGATTTGTCGCAAGCTCCAAAAACGAACGACAAACATACTAATATGTTATATAATATTTTTTTCATATATAAGTCTTACTAAGTTATTAGCTTCTATTTGATATCCCACCAAACCGGAGTGCTTCCCGGTACAGCTGCTGGAGTATTGGCATTCTGCTGGCGTGCGCTTAAAGGATAAGTCATGCGTTTCATTAGTCCACCTGCTTCTAATCCGTTAGTCCATGGTGCTACTAGATCTCCCGGAGTATATAAGGCTGCATTTTTCTGTATCTCTTCTGCTGAGTGGGACGATAGTTTCGGACAATCTGTACGACGGATTTCACTCCATGCTTCCATATGATCCATATAGAAAAGAGCCACCCACTTCTGCATATAAATCAGATTTAGCTTGTCTGCCAATGTTGAAGCGGCATCCCAGGAACAGTCACCTTCCAAAATACTATTCTCTTGTCCTGCAAATCCACGAACAGCAAAATCAGCGGTTACACCTGCTTCGTATGCGCTTTTTGCACTTGCATCATTGTTCAAGAAACGAGCATACACTTCTGCAATCAGGAATTGTAATTCCGCTTGAGTAAAGAAGTAAACAGGTTTTGTTGCCCCAATTGAATAATTGATGGCACTTACGTTTTTATTTTTCCAGTTTTCAGTACCTAAGATACTTTGCATATGCGTTTTTCCTCCGGGGAGCTGTCCGACATACTTTCCATCTGCATCAGTCTTATTAATACCATAGGCGATGCGGGGGTCTCCCGTATTACTTAGATAGGAGATGAGTGGATAAGCAGCGCAATGATTGCCTGTCAGCCCCACAGCATTAGTATTATACCATGGATTACGTTTATCAGTTTCATCTACAAAACAGTCCAATTTCACATCTCCGGTAAAGAACTCGTTGTTTTGTACTAAAAGTTTTACTTTTTCAGTATAGGCTGCTGCGTCTACATTAGCATCGATAAAACGCAAGTACATACGGAGACGGAGAGCATCGGCAAATCCTTTCCATTGAGTGAGGTCTTTGTTGAATATCAAATCCGGCACGTCCATGCCGCTTCCGTCCAAAGCAGCCTCTGCCGCATCAATCTCATCCAATATACCTTTATATACAGTCTCACCTGTATCCCATTTGGGCGTTGCATTAGCATTTCCTTGCAAAGCTTCTGAATAAGGCGAATCACTGGTATTATCTACAATGATTTGGAAAGCATATGCTCTCAGTATGGTAGTCGCAAAACGATCAGCGGGATTTGTTGTCTTTTCCAAAACCTGTTTTGCATCTTCCAAGGCGCCTGCAAATAAAATTCTATAAGAATAATCCATTTGCTGGGAAGATTCGGTAAATGTATACTCACATAGAGTGTTATATTGGTTGGATTCCGGCTTCTGTTCATAATATTGGGCAAAGAAACCTGCATAATTATAGATTTCGCCTCCTACAGCCGAAGCAATAGATGCACTGATGGAAGGAAATATCAAATCTGCCGTTACCTGATCATTCATCGGGTAATTGGGGTCATCATTGATATCCAAATCGCAACTGGCAAAAAATACTGTTGTTGCCAACGATGTATATAATAATATCTTCTTCATATTTATTCCTGTTTAAAATTTAACCATTAAGTTGAAACCGAAACGGCGTGAGCTAGGGTTGGCTGTATATTCCCCATAGTTACCTTCAAGGTCATTACCAAATGAAGTCATTTCGGGATCAATAAATGTATTGCTGGATGGAGTCCAAATAAATAGGTTGTTGCCATATGCTGAAACTTTGACTGCCTGGAAGGGAGTTTTAGCCAACCATTTTTTTGGTAAATCCCAGCCTAGTACAACAGAACGAAGTTTTACATAAGATTTATCCACCAAGAAGCAACTTCCCATATCCGAACCACCGTCACCCCAATATTTGTAAATATTGGAACTAGTAATAGGAGTTGTGTTTTCTACATAAGTTACCTGATCTCCGTTTACTATTTTATTTACCGAGTTAGGAACAATTAAAGGGTTACGGTCATTATAGGCAGTCTGTATTGCATTACCTGTGAAGTAATTAATATCTTTAGTACGTGAATACATAACTCCACCCTGACGGATATCAAAATCAAGCCCTAAACTTAGACCTTTGTATTTGAAATTGGTAGAAATACCCATCTGATATTTATTATTCATATCACCACAAATTCCGAATTCAGCAGCTTCAACAGGAAGACCTGTTGATGAGTTTACAACAACTCTTCCCTGCGGATCGCGCTCGGCTACTTGAGCTTTGAATACTCCAACAGGCATTCCGGTTATAGCATACATACTTGTACCGCCATTCAAACCATAAATGATAGTGATTCCACCCAATTCTTCCGGCAGGCTGACTACTTTGCTCCAGTTTTTAGTAAGGTTCCATGTCAGTTCCCAAGCAAAATCTTTGGTTCTTATCGGAGTACCGCTGACCAATAGTTCAATACCACGATTACGTATCTTACCTAAATTCATGTTTTGTGCCGTATATCCTGAAGCAGGATCCATTGCCAAAGAGAAAATCTGCTTGTCGGTATTACGATTGTAGTAAGAAATATCGAATGACAATCGATTCTTCAAAAAGGCCATATTCAAACCAACTTCTGCTTCTGTTGTCATTTCCGGACTCAATGTATTACTTCCAAGCACATTTCCGGCCGAGTAAGCGTTAACGCCTCCTAACGGGAAAGTCAGATAACCAAAAGGTATTCTGTTTGAAGACTGCGCATATACAGGATTAACCATATATACATCGGCATCATTACCTGTTTTACCCCAGCTGGCACGTAATTTACCGAAAGTGATAACATCTTTCCATGCATCGTTCAGCAACTCACTGAAAATAAAACTACCTGTAAAACCTGGATAAAAGAAACTGCGGTTGCCTTTCGGAAGAGTGGAAGACCAGTCGTTTCGGGCAGTAACCGTTAAATATAGCATATTCTTCCATGAACCTTCGAACTGTCCAAACACACCCATCAGGCGTCTAAGTTCCATATGTTGTTCTACAATGGGAGTTTTACCGGAATTTTTTAAGTTGAACCATGTGGGAATTGTCAGGTCATTTACCTCAGAATATTGATAAGAAACTTTACGTTCGTTGCCATTGAATCCTACCAATGCATTGACATTAAAATCACTGATTGGCATATTGAAACTAAGCAAAAGGTCCTGATTAATTTCACGGCGTCGGGTAATTTGTTCTGTATACTGTCCGGTCTCACCGGAGAACGGACTACTGGAACCTTGTCCTTCTCCATTAGGAGTTCCTTCGTAATAAAGAGCATACAAATTCGGTTTTCCCTTATCACTTTGTCCCGTTGTAGTATCCAATCCCATACGGTACGTAAATTTGAAGTATTTCAAGAACTCATAATCTAATTGGAACTTTCCGTAGAACCTTTCAGATTCATACTTATTCAGATAGTTGTTCAAAATGTAATATGGGTTCATTACTCCATAAGGGGTGTAATAATACCCTGGAGTATTGAATAAATCAGTTTGGTCTTCCAATCCTATAATGCTAATATCTCGTGGTGACTGATACAAAGAGTTTAGCATAGATAGTCCTTGCCCTGTTGTCGCAAACTTATTCTGCTGATAGGCATAGTTCAATGAAGAAGAGAAAGTTAAAGCACCAACTTTGTGACTGCCACGCGCAGAAAATGTATATTTGTCATAACTGTCTGCATCTGTCGGAATCATACCATCATCACTAATCTGAGAGAAAGAAACATAATAATCGCTTTTATCAGTAGCTCCGTTAAATGAGATGCTATTACTATACCTGAATCCTGCATCAAAAAAGTCTTTGATATTATCAGGCATTGCTACATAAGGTTTTAACTTTTGTGAGTTATTGTATACATTTCCCCATAACTGCATGGAACCATCAAAGCGAGGCCCCCAAGAGCCATTCTCTAATTCCGTATGATTGCCATTCCACCCCATACCGAATTCATTCTGAAATTCCGGTAACCGCAAGATGGTTGACCATTGAACTCCACCATTGTATTCTATCCCAATGCCTTTGCCTTTCCGTCCGCTTTTGGTGGTAATCATAACTACACCGTTTGCGGCCCGGCTACCATATAAAGCTGTTGCCGCAGCACCTTTTAATATAGTCATGTTTGCCACATCATCCGGATTAATAGCATTTGCTCCATTACCAAAATCGTATCCGCTGTTCAAACCATCTGTAGAATATACGGTAGAGTTGTTCAAAGGTACTCCATCTACTACATATAGAGGTTGGTTAGTACCGGATAATGAACTGACACCACGGATAATAACAGAATTAGAGGATCCCGGATCTGACGAGGTATTGGAAATCTGCACACCAGCAATCTTACCTGCCAAACTGGACATTACATCAGAAGTACGGCTCTCGGTAATCTTATCCCCTCCTACAGAGGTTGCCGCATAACCTAATGCCTTCTCTGACCTTTTTATGCCCATTGCTGTTACAACAACTTCGTCAATTTGCTGAGCATCCGACCTAAGTACAATCTTCAAATTAGGCTTTATCGCCACTTCCTGAGTCTGCATGCCAATGTACGAAATCTGCAAAGTCTTTGCAGAACTAAATATTATTGTAACCTCTTTATTATTAGCGATAAACAGATAATGTAATATCTATATAGTATAAATGCAATTTGAATATACTGTGCAGGTAATCAACATGTTAATGTTGATATAAAATCTTGAACCAATAATTTATTCTACTATATTTCCACCAAAATAATTTGTTTATTCATTTGATTATCAGTGGCGTATTCTTAACAAATAGCTGAAATGACAAACATAAATTGTTACTATTTTATGATAGGTAACCATTTTTATATCATTAATTGTTATAAATTTCGACCTTGAATGAACCTAACTTTACAATATTGAGTTAATTGATGTGATTTTCTCATTATTATAAAGTTGAAAAGTGTGTAAGTATCTGCAACGCTGCAACAATACTGCTATAACTTACTGATATATAAATAATTAAAGTGTTGCAGATACCTGTTGCAGATGGTGGCAGATACCCTTTATCTGCAACACACTAAAAACAACAAATCCTTCATGTAAACGCTGTAATCCTATATATGCAACAATGGTTTCCTACGTCTAAACACCAGTTCCTAGGCAGGAAATGCAAGTTTCCAAGTAGGGAAACGCAAGTTTCTGCGTATAGATACTAGAGTTTCCCTATGCGGATACTCTAGTTTCCCAGTATGGATACTGACATAACGCAGAGTCATCATACTTTAAGGGAATAGCTTTTCGAAACTGCGCAATGTGTGTTGCGGATAAAGGGTATCTGCCACCATCTGCAACAGGTATCTGCAACACTATAACTATTTATATATTAATAGATTACAATGGTATTGTTGCAGCGTTGCAGATACTTACACACTTTTCAACTTTATTGTAATGGGAAAATCACATCAACTAGCTCAATACCGCACGAATCGGCTTATTTCTTGTATGGAAATGCATAAGACTTTTAATACAGCCAGTCTATAAATTGGCTACTCTTACCTATAAAACAAGAATTTTAGAAATGGAGTTTTGAGTCTAATTCTTATGCGCGTTCTTTCCTTTCAATGAGGCTGCCTTCTCAAGATCACGTACAACCGTAATGTCCATTATATTTGCATATACTTGGGTGGTTTTCACACTTTTGTGACCTAATAATTTTTGTACAGTGGTTATATTCGCACCGCTATATAATAATAAAGTTGCATTTGTATGGCGGGCAGTATGAAAGGATACCCGCTTATCAATATCTGCCAATTTTGCTAATATATTCAACTCTTTGTTAATATTGGAATTATCTTTTAACTTGAAGAAACTATTCAGTTCTTCTTTATAGCGCTGCAATATACCAATTCCTTTACCTTCAAATAATAGGTATAATGGCAGACGGACTTCAATCCCTGTTTTTACAGATTTATATATAAGCCAAGTCTCCTGATGAAATTCGACAATATTCGCAGGTGTCAGATTTATAAAATCGGAATATCGCAGCCCTGCATAGCAGCAAAATAAAAAGGCATCTTTGGTCTTTTGTAATTTTGCATATCTTCCTGTTAACTGTAAATCCTCAAATTTGCGCAATTCTTCCGGTGACAAATGCGTATGATTACCTTCTATACTTTTAATCTTATATTTTCTGAAGGCATATTTTTGCACATCCATATATTCTTTGTTAATAGCAACGTTAACATATCGTTTTAGGTGCTTCATATGTTTGGCTATAGTGTTAAGGTGATACCCTTTGGATTGCAGGTAATTGTCAAATGAAGAAACAAATTCAAATGTCAAGTCCGTAAACGAGATGTCTTTTTTGAACTCCCGAAGTAATTCAAGCGTGGAAAGGTGATTTTGCTTGGTACTCTCTTTTAGAGAAGAATTTGCAACTTCTTCTTTATAGAAACTTAAAAATGATCTTCCATTGCTTATGGGTTTGTCAATGGCCTCCTTCAATAAATCCAGTGAAATCGGTTTGCCTTGTTGCCATAATCCAAGTTCAGCTTGTTCAATCGCCGCTATATATTCGTATAACATGCGGTTTATAACATCAGCATTAGGGTGACTTTTCACCATTCTTCGTTTAGCATCCCACTGATCAACTTTGAGATATATTTTGGTGGAGAAATACATTTTTCTCCTATTGAGATAAGCTTCGACCTGTACTAATGCCATTCCTTTCTTATTCAATTTCTTTTTTCTGTTAAAAACAAGATTGTAACTAATTTTTTCCATCCTTTTCTTTTTTAATTAATAATAGAACAAATTAAACGTAGTTCTGTGCTACATCGGAGATGAATATGCATTAATATCTCTAAAAAAATAATCTTTGAAAAGCTAAGTATTCACAAAACTTTAAATTATATGCCACTTTTTTATAGCTATTCTTCCGCAAAAAACAAAAAGTAGCTCTATAAAAGCTGTTTTGTGACGAAAAACGAGCAAAGGAAATATTAAATCGTACATTTTGCTCAATCAAAATGTTAGTATATGGTTTTAAAACTAATTGTTTTTATGTTTTAAAAACATGCTTATCAACATAAAAAGTATATCATAAATAACAATATGTTAGATTTGCAACCTTTTTTTATTAAAATAATTGTTAGTTTCATATTTATTAATATATTTGCAAATTGTTAGAGTAAAGAAACAATTAATGTAAAGTTAAACTTTAAGAGAGAATTTATGAAAAGAAAATTGATGCTGTTATTGGCATGCCTTTTTGTGGGCATAAGCCTAGTAACTGCCCAGACTCAGAAGGTCACAGGTGTTGTGATTTCTGAAGAAGATGGGCAGCCGGTTGTTGGCGCTTCTGTGTTGGTAAAAGGTACCACCCAAGGTACAATCACAGATGTAGATGGTAACTTTAATTTGTCGAATGTACCAAGTTCTGCAAAGACTTTGCAGATTTCGTATATTGGCATGCAGACTCAGGAAGTCACTATTAAACCTCGTTTGAAGGTTGTGCTAAAATCAGATTCTCAACAAATAGACGAAGTAATGGTAGTTGCTTATGGTACTGCAAAGCGGGCATCATTTACAGGTGCTGCATCTACCGTTAAGGGAGATAAGGTTTTGAAGGATATTCCAGTGACTTCTTTCGAAGAAGCTCTCTCTGGAACAACTCCGGGATTGACTATCAATTCTACCAGTGGGCAACCGGGGGCAGGATTACAGATCCGTGTGCGGGGTACCGGTTCTATGAACGCGTCTAATGAACCGTTGTACGTTATTGACGGTGTGCCGGTTGTGTCAGGAGATATTGCAATATCTGCTGTGACAAACGATTCGAAAGCATTCAATGTCATGTCGTCCATTAATCCGAGTGATATTGAGAATATCACAGTGTTAAAAGATGCGGCTGCCGCATCATTGTATGGTTCACGTGCCGCAAATGGTGTTATTCTGATAACGACGAAGCATGGTAAAGGTGGCAAGACCCGTGTTAATTTCAAGGCAAATTGGGGATTCTCGGATTGGGCGATGAAGAATCGTAAAAGCGTGAATGGGCAGCAACGTCACGAGTTGACATATGAAGCATGTTATAATGAAGCTACCATTTATGGTATTCCCGATGGTGACGGTAACTATACGGGGCCGGCTTCTGAAGAAGATGCAAAAGCATATGCACAGGAAATGGCAGATTTTTATGCTGATGCCAAATATGATGTTGACTGGGAGGATGCTTTTTTCCGTAAGCATGGTTCTAGTCAAAACTATGAGTTCTCAGCACAAGGTGGTGATGAACGCAATTCATTTTTTGCATCGTTGGCATATAAGAAAGAAGAAGGTAAATCAAGAACATCTTCATTAGATGGATTTATGGGACGTATTAACGCTGTTCATCGTTCGGCAAATAATAAATGGCAAATGGGAGCCAATATTTCGATGTCAAGACAAAATTCTTCAGTTTCAAGTGAAGGAACAGCTTATGCGAATCCTTTCTTCCTGATTAATTATGTATGTACTCCGAATATGCCGATCTATGATGATGAGGGTAATTACTATACGCATCCGTTCCTGCAGCAGGTATTTCCTCATACGCATCCGGTAGAAGATATTAATCTGGATAAAAATGAATCGAAAGTTTTCAGAAGTTTCAATAATTTGTGGGCTTCGTACCAGTTTATTGAGGGGTTGACTTTGAAACAAAGTATTAGTTATGATTATGTGAACAATAACTCTGTTACTTACTGGCCGTTAAACTCTAACAATGGAACACTGACCGGCGGATTGAGAGCTACTTATCCGATGCAACAACAAAACAGCTATTCGTCTACCACCTTGAATTATGTAAAAACATTTAAGCTGAAACATAATCTGGATGCATTAATCGGTTGGGATGTAGATGACCGTCGTACTGAGTATGTCTTTGCTACATCTTCGGGATATCCACACGATAAACTTCCTGAATCTATCAATGCGGCTACACCTGAGGAAGGCTCTGCTTATTATACGGAAGACCATTTGCTTTCTTTATTGTCGCGTGTCAATTATGATTATGATAATAAATATTATGCGTCCGTAAACTTCCGTAGAGATGGTAGCTCACGTTTGGGAGCCAATAACCGTTGGGCTAATTTCTGGTCTGTATCAGCAGCCTGGAGATTGACACAGGAAGGTTTCATGAAGGGTATCACACAGGTTAATGACTTGAAAGTGAGAGCTTCTTATGGTATAAACGGGACATTGCCTAGAGACTTGTATGGTCATTTAAGTTTGTATGGATATGGCTATAATTATCAAAACATTGCGGGTTCGGCACCTCAATCAGTTCCTAATCCTGATTTGTCATGGGAGAAGAATAAAAACTTCAATATTGGTTTTGACGCATCTCTTTTTGATCGTTTGAATATTAGTTTCGATTATTACAGTCGTAGAACTAGCGATTTGTTGCAGAATGTACCGACTTCAATGGTTGTTGGTTTCAAGACGATGTTGAAGAATGTAGGCGAGATGACCAACAAAGGTGTGGAACTTGATATTAATGTTGATGTATTCAAACACACACAAGTAAAATGGAATACAGGTTTGGCACTTTCGCACAACTCCAATAAAGTGTCAAAGTTATATGAAGGAAAAGATATAATAAACGGTACCAGTATCATTCGTGAAGGCGAATCATACTATGCATGGTGGAGTCGTGAATGGGCAGGCGTTGATCCGGCGACAGGTGAGGAACAATGGGTGTTGAATACTAAGAATGAGGATGGAAGCCTTAATAAGGAACTGACGAAAGATCCGGCTCAGGCACAGAGAGTTGTTATCGGTAAGCCGGATCCGAAACTTACCGGTGGTTGGAGAAACTCCGTATCATGGAAAGGGCTGGAATTAAACCTGTTGTTCAACTTCTCATTAGGTGGAAAAGTATTCGATACAATGAGAACAAGTTTCACTGATACTGACGGTTATGTGGTTTATTATAACTCTTCAGTCGACCAGCTTGACAGATGGCAGAAACCGGGTGATGTAACGAATGTTCCGAGACGTATTAACAACTACGAATATGGAAATTACGGAAGTTCCCGTTTTATGAAAGACCTGAACTATTTGCGTCTGAAGAGCATGAGTCTGTCATATGCTCTTCCGGCACAATTGGTACGTCGTGCACAGATGGAGAATGTACGCTTGTTTATTTCGGGAAGTAATCTCTTGACATGGACTTCTTATAAGAATGTTGATCCAGAACAGCCGATTAACGGTATTCCTACTTTTGCCTTCCCGAATCTGAAGAGTGTGACATTTGGTATTGAAATCGGATTTTAATAAGAAAAACAGAATATGATGAAAACAATCAATATAAATAAAAAAATAGGGGGAGTCCTTTTCGCCGGTTTGATCATGTTATCGTCCTGCAACGATTATCTGACAACTTTGCCTACGGATTCTCTGGTGAGCGACGGAGCGATAAGTACACCTGAGGATACAAAAACTGCGTTGAATGGTGCTTATGCCGGATTGATTAGTGCAAGAACTGATGGTGATACGTATTATTATTATGGAATGGATTTTCTGGCCCGTGCCGAGGTTGGTGGTGATGACACTCAGACAAATAAAATCGGTGATCGTACAGAAAATTACTACCGTTTTACATACCGTCAGAATAATGCCCCACAAGATTTGTGGTATACTCCATATGCGGTTATTAACAGAGTGAATGTGCTTTTGAATGCAATAGATAATGGTGATGTCCCAATGACGGATGTTGTGAAGAACTCAAAAGGTGAGGCGTTGGCTATTAGGGCATTGGCACATTTTAATTTGCTTATTACTTATGGAACACCCTATTTGAAAGATAATGGAGCTTCATTAGGAGTGCCTGTGGTAAAAAAAGTATTGACAGCGACCGACCTTCCGGGGCGTTCGACGGTAGCAGAGGGATATCAGGCTGTATTGGACGATTTGTCGGATGCGTTGGGACTGATAAATGAAGAGAAAAATTATGGGCATTTTAATAGGTGGGCTGTGAAAGCTCTGTTGGCACGTGTCAATTTGTATAAAGGTGACTATGATGCAGCTTATTCTTATGCCAAGGATGTGGTGGAGAACGGCCCTTATTCTTTGATTGATAATGCTGATTATCTGACAGTGTGGGGACAGGAAGAAAACAGTGAATCAATTTTTGATTTAGCGTTGTCGTCAACTTCCTATTCCGGCGACCGTGAGTTATGGGGAGCGGTAGTCAGTCCGAGCGAATATGGAGCAGTCGTTGCTACAAAAGCATTTGTTGATCTTTTGAATGAACGCTCTGACGATGTACGTATCGGTTTGTTGGTTACTGATAAGAATGGTACACAGCGTACTATAAACAAGTATCCGGGACGTGGTGCGGTTACAATTAACAATGTACGGGTTTTGCGCTTATCGGATATCTATTTGATTGCTGCTGAGGCTGCTTTGAAGAAAGCGTCACCTGATCAGGATTTGGCGGATGATTATTTATATGAAATCAGACATCGTGCTAGTCCAAGCGTTTCAAAGGAAGATGCTACATTGGATTTGATAGCCAAAGAGCGTCGTAAAGAATTGGTACTGGAAGGACATCGTTTATACGATGTGTTACGTCAAGGAGCAGAAATTACTCGTCAGGGTGGCTCTCATTTCTTGAATGGTAATGATTTGATAACGGTTAAATGGAGTGACTACCGGACTGTGATGCCTATTCCGCAGGCGGAAATGGATGCTAATCCGAATATGGAACAGAATACGGGATATAAATAAACTTATTTGCTCCGGGGATGTTTATCTCTTTGAAATGGAGTTTGTGATTGAGGAAAATGACGGAACTCAATCACAAGCTCCATATTTTTTGTTATATTTGCGCCCACATTATTATATAAGAGTAAAGAATGAAAGAATTTGTAATATCCGAAGCCAAAGTAGAGACAGCAATACTTGTCGGACTTATCACTCAGACACAGGATGAGCGTAAGACGAACGAGTATCTGGACGAATTGGCGTTCCTTGCCGAGACGGCTGGGGCGGAAGTTGTGAAACGATTTACGCAGAAGTTGCCGACAGCCAACTCGGTGACCTATGTAGGAAAAGGAAAACTGGAGGAAATCAGACAATATATCCATAACGAAGAGGAAGAAGAACGTGAAGTGGGAATGGTAATCTTTGATGACGAACTTTCCGCGAAACAGATTCGTAATATTGAAGCCGAACTGAAAGTGAAGATACTGGACCGTACTTCGCTGATTCTCGATATATTTGCCATGCGTGCCCAGACTGCCAATGCAAAGACGCAGGTGGAGCTGGCGCAGTACAAATATATGTTGCCGCGTCTGCAACGACTTTGGACTCACTTGGAACGCCAGGGCGGTGGTTCCGGTGCCGGTGGCGGTAAAGGTTCCGTAGGACTTCGTGGTCCGGGTGAAACGCAGCTCGAAATGGACCGCCGTATCATCCTGAACCGTATGTCGTTGCTGAAAGAACGCCTGGCGGAAATTGATAAACAGAAAGCTACCCAACGCAAGAACCGCGGACGTATGATACGTGTCGCACTGGTCGGTTACACCAATGTCGGTAAATCGACAATGATGAACCTGCTGGCAAAGAGCGAGGTGTTTGCGGAAAACAAACTGTTCGCTACGTTGGACACTACCGTGCGTAAGGTGATTATAGATAATCTTCCGTTTTTGTTATCGGATACGGTAGGATTTATCCGTAAGTTGCCTACCGACTTGGTTGAGTCCTTCAAATCGACCTTAGACGAAGTGCGCGAAGCGGATTTGCTGGTGCACGTAGTAGATATTTCCCACCCCGGATTTGAAGAACAGATTGAGGTGGTGAACAAGACACTTGCCGAAATTGGCGGCGGTGGCAAACCCATGATACTTGTATTCAACAAGATAGACGCCTATACCTACGTGGAGAAAGCGCCGGACGACCTTACCCCCCGAACAAAGGAAAACTTAACACTCGAAGAACTGATGAAGACGTGGATGGCAAAGATGGAGGATAACTGTCTCTTTATTTCCGCCCGCGAACGAATCAATATAGACGAACTGAAAGATGTAGTTTATCAACGAGTGAAAGAATTGCACGTTCAGAAATACCCCTATAACGATTTTCTTTATCAGACCTACGAAGAGGAAGAATAATTAATCAATGTGCTGCTTTGCTGATTGGGGGAAGCGGCACATTACTATATTTATTTATATGAAAGACTATCGTAGATTGACTGAAGATGAGGTGCTTCAGTTAAAGAGCCAGTCGTGTCTGGCCGATGATTGGGGAAATGTTCTGGTAGCTGATGGATTTAATTGTGAGTATGTCCATCACACCCGCTTTTCGGGCGAAGTGAAGCTAGGGGTATTTGAGGCTGAATTCACACTGCGGGGAGGCATTAAGAAACACTCGGGATTGCGCCATGTGACGCTGCACAATGTGACAGTTGGGGATAACTGCTGCATTGAGAATATCCAGAATTATATTGCTAATTATGAGATTGGCAGCGATACCTTTATCGAAAATGTGGATATCATCTTAGTGGATGGGTTGACAACTTTCGGTAATGGGGTGGAAGTGGCAGTTCTCAATGAAACCGGAGGACGCGAGGTGCTGATTAATGACAAGTTGTCTGCTCATCAGGCATATATACTTGCATTGTACCGTCACCGTCCCGAACTGATTAACCGCATGAAATCCATTGCGGATTATTATTCCAACAAACATGCGTCTGCCGTTGGCAGTATTGGCAATCACGTGATGATTCTCAATACTGGTTCCATCCGGAATGTGCGGATTGGCGATTACTGCCATATCTGCGGAACTTGTCGTCTGACCAATGGTAGCGTTAATAGTAACGTGACAGCTCCTGTGCATATCGGACATGGAGTAATTTGTGATGATTTTATTATCTCGTCCGGTTCGCAGATAGATGACGGCACGATGTTGAGCCGTTGCTTCGTCGGACAGTCCTGTAAATTGGGACACAACTATTCCGCTTCCGATTCCTTGTTTTTTAGCAATTGCCAGGGAGAGAATGGAGAAGCATGTGCCATTTTCGCAGGTCCTTTCACTGTGACACATCACAAATCTACTTTGCTGATTGCCGGAATGTTCTCATTTATGAATGCAGGTTCGGGCTCCAATCAGAGTAACCATATGTATAAGCTGGGCCCGATTCATCAGGGAACGATGGAGAGAGGAGCGAAAACCACTTCAGATTCATATATCCTGTGGCCGGCGCGTGTCGGAGCTTTTTCTCTTGTGATGGGGCGCCATGTCAATCATGCAGACACCTCTAATCTTCCTTTTTCTTACTTGATAGAGCAACGGAATACGACTTATCTGGTTCCGGGAGTTAATCTGCGGAGCGTCGGTACAATCCGTGACGCTCAGAAATGGCCGAAACGTGACAAACGGCAGGACCCGAACCGGTTGGATTATATCAATTACAACCTGTTGAGTCCTTATACCATTCAGAAAATGTTCAAAGGACGTTCTATCCTGAAAGAATTGAGACGGGTATCCGGTGTGACATCCGAAATCTATTCTTACCAAAGTGCCAAAATCAAAAACTCTTCTTTGAATAACGGTATCCGTTTTTATGAAATAGCTATTCATAAATTCTTGGGGAACTCAATCATTAAGCGGTTGGAAGGCATCAACTTCCAGAGCAACGAAGAAATCCGTCATCGTTTGAAACCGGATACGGAAATCGGAATCGGTGAGTGGGTGGATGTGTCCGGGCTGATTGCTCCAAAGAGCGAGATAGACCGTCTGTTGGATGGTATTGAGAACGGTACTATCAACCGTTTGAAGTCAATCAATGCCTGCTTCGCTGAGATGCACGAGAATTATTACACATACGAATGGACGTGGGCTTACAATAAGATTCAGGAATTTTATGGCTTGAATCCGGAGACTATTACGGCACAAGATGTGATTCGTATCGTAAAATCCTGGCAGGAAGCTGTCGTCGGACTGGATAAGATGGTATATGAGGATGCAAAGAAAGAATTCTCCCTGTCTTCCATGACCGGATTCGGTGCCGACGGTTCTCACGACGAAATGAAGCAGGACTTTGAACAAGTGCGCGGTGATTTCGAGAGCAATACGTTTGTGACGGCTGTGTTGAAACATATTGAAGAGAAAACAGCGCTTGGAAATGAGCTGATTAAACGTATTGAAAACATACAAGAGTAAATAAACCATAACCTGTGAAATGATAAACGGTGGGCATTGTGTAACTAAAGCACAACTTGTCCACCGTTTTCGTTTCCGTTCTGCAATTCTCCGTTATTCATTCTTAATTCTTCATTCTTCATTCATCATTCTTCATTCTTAATTATTACCTTTGTCACACTAACTAACATTACGTAATAAAATAAGAAACTTATGGCAACACCTCCGTTTAAGTATCAGCCCATGTTTGAAAAGGGGAAAGATACAACTGAGTATTATCTGCTTACAAAAGACTATGTGTCGGTAAGCGAGTTTGAAGGGAATCCTATTCTGAAAATTGAGAAAGAAGGTCTGACTGTGATGGCTAATGCGGCTTTTCGTGATGTATCATTCATGCTTCGCCGTTCGCACAACGAACAAGTTGCTAAGATTCTGAGCGATCCGGAAGCAAGTGAAAATGATAAATATGTGGCATTGACTTTCCTGCGTAATGCGGAAGTTGCTTCAAAGGGGATACTTCCTTTCTGTCAGGATACGGGTACTGCCATCATCCATGGTGAGAAAGGACAACAGGTATGGACTGGCTATTCGGATGAAGAGGCTCTTTCACTGGGTGTTTATAAGACATATACTGAGGAGAACCTGCGTTATTCTCAGAATGCACCTCTGAATATGTATGATGAGGTGAATACAAAATGTAATCTTCCTGCACAGATTGACATCGAAGCTACCGAAGGCATGGAGTATGAATTCCTTTGTGTAACAAAAGGTGGTGGTTCTGCCAACAAGACTTATCTTTATCAAGAAACAAAAGCTATCCTGAATCCGGGTACATTGGTTCCGTTCCTGGTTGAAAAAATGAAAACTTTGGGAACAGCCGCTTGCCCTCCTTATCATATCGCTTTCGTTATCGGCGGTACTTCTGCTGAGAAGAACCTGCTGACAGTGAAGCTGGCTTCTACTCATTTCTATGATAACCTGCCGACAACTGGAAATGAATACGGTCGTGCTTTCCGTGATGTCGAACTGGAAAAAGAAGTATTGGCGGAAGCCCACAAGATTGGTCTTGGAGCTCAATTCGGCGGTAAATATCTGGCTCACGATGTCCGTATCATCCGTTTGCCGCGTCACGGTGCTTCTTGTCCGGTAGGTCTAGGCGTATCCTGCTCTGCCGACCGTAACATCAAATGTAAAATCAACAAGGAAGGTATCTGGATTGAGAAACTGGATTCAAATCCGGGCGAACTTATTCCGGTGGAACTGCGTAAAGCAGGAGAAGGCGATGTTGTAAAAATCGACCTGAACCGCCCGATGGCTGAAATCCTGAAAGAACTGACTAAATATCCGGTATCGACCCGTTTGTCATTGAACGGAACGATTATTGTAGGCCGTGACATTGCTCACGCTAAACTGAAAGAACGTTTGGACCGTGGTGAAGAGCTGCCTCAATATATCAAAGATCATCCTATTTACTATGCAGGTCCGGCCAAGACACCGGAAGGTATGGCTTGTGGCTCTATGGGGCCGACTACGGCTGGGCGTATGGACTCGTATGTAGAACTGTTCCAAAGTCATGGCGGCAGCATGATTATGTTGGCAAAAGGTAACCGTAGCCAGCAGGTGACGGATGCTTGTAAGAAGTATGGCGGTTTCTATCTGGGTTCTATCGGCGGTCCGGCAGCTATCCTTGCTCAGAATAATATCAAGAGCATTGAGTGTGTGGAATATCCTGAACTGGGTATGGAAGCTATCTGGAAGATTGAAGTAGAGGATTTCCCGGCATTCATTCTGGTTGACGATAAGGGCAATGACTTCTTCAAGCAGTTGAAGCCATGGAATTGCACTAAATAAGCAGTCAATAAATTCGTTTATATAAAATTATTCATTTGAGGGATACCTGTCTTTCGTATGGGTATCCCTTTTTTATTAACTTCTCCTTTCTACTCACTAACATTATGAAACCACCGACAATCGAACTGACTACTCAAAAGAACCGGCACATCGTATGGCTGGATGTTGTACGCCTTATCGCAATGTTTACAGTTGTCTGCTGCCATTGCACCGATCCTTTTAATTTTTATCCGGGTACTGCTCCCAATATTGGGGAAATTAAATTATGGGGAGCCATTTATGGAGCTGTCCTCCGTCCTTGTGTGCCCCTGTTTGTGATGATAACGGGCGCATTGCTTTTGCCTGTCAAGGGTGATACTTCCACTTTTTATAAGAAACGTATTACCCGTGTCCTGTATCCGTTCTTAATCTGGTCTGTTATCTATAATCTTTTTCCTTGGCTGACAGGCATATTGGGGCTGGATCCTAAGATTATTCTTGATTTCTTTCCTTATTCCGGTGAGGAAGTAATGCAGCAATCCTTTTCGGTAGCTATACGATATATCCTGATGATTCCTTTTAACTTCTCCCTTCTGGCAGTGCATATGTGGTATATTTATCTGCTTATCGGGCTTTATCTTTACTTGCCTATATTTTCGGCATGGGTGGAAAGGGCTTCGCAACGTGCAAAATTGATGTTCCTGCTGGCTTGGGGTGTGACCTTGCTTCTGCCTTATTATTATCAGTTCGTTTCCCCTTACCTGTGGGGCTCTTGTTCATGGAATTCTTTCGGAATGTTGTATGCATTTGCCGGATTCAACGGATATTTATTATTGGGACATTATCTGAAAGACCTTGACTGGAGCTTGAAGAAAACATTGGTAATCGGTATTCCTATGTTTGTGGTAGGTTATGTGGTGACGTTCTTCGGTTTCCGCTATATGACGGCTTTGCCGGATTGTACAGATGAAATGTTAGAGCTTTTCTTTACTTATTGTTCTCTTAATGTGGTGATGATGACCGTACCTGTATTTATGCTGGCTAAAAAAGTCGATGTCCGTTCGGAGAGAATACGGAAAGCATTAGCTAATTTGACAGTTTGTGGCTTCGGTGTTTATATGATACATTATTTCTTCACCGGTCCGTCGGTGGTATTGGTGAGAGCTCTCGATATACCTGTTCCTTTGCAGATACCGATTGCTGCGATAGTAGCTTTTGCTGCTTCTTGGTTGATAGTGAATTTGGTGAACCGTATTGGCAAACCTGCAAAATATATTATGGGGTAGGATGTTTTTAATTTTATGCTATTGAACTAGAATTTTAAATTGAATAAATAGTGTAATATTTTGATTTATAGTAATGTTTTCCTTATTATTGGTGAATATTATACGTAAAAAATAGGAAATACAATTAAATTTGTTTACTATTGTAGCTATAAATAATAGAGATAACCTTATATAATTAATATTTGGTTCAATCTACGTTTGTATGGGAATTTATATTGTTCATTTTTTATTATAATATTATGAGAATATTGCAAATATTATTCCTATTAACGTTGATAGGATGTATAAAAAAAACTGATGATACTTTGGTTTTGAATACAGAGCCATTTGTGAGTTTTGAATTAGATTCAATGTGTGAGAATGATAGAAGTTTTATTTTATTTAAAGATAAGAAGATTGATTTTGGGAAAGTAAAAAAGAAAGATGTTTCTAATATTCTTATACACTTCCCTTATGCAAATGTAGGTTATACTGAATTGGTTATATTTAAGGCTGATGTATCTTGTAATTGTCTTACGGCGACTTATCCAACTACTCTCTTGGCTAGAGGAAAAATAGGTGTAATGAAAGTGTCAATTGACATAAGAGAGCAACGCGGTGCTTTTAATAAAAATGTATTCATAAAATCGAATGCGACTAATGATGTTGAAATTATTCGTATTAAGGGGGTTGTGGAATAAAAATATGTTGTAGTATTTATTGGGTGATTTATTTGTTAGTTAATTTGAGAAGAACGATAGAATTAAATAGCTTGTTTTACTTTTAAAAATTATAATTATGAGAAACTTTTATTCTTTAGTGTTGCTGCTTATAAGCTTTTGCTTGTTCTCTTGTCAAAAAGATGAAATGTTGTATAGCTGTGATTCTCAAATTGAAAAATGGGCTATTGAAAATAAATCTGAAATAAATAAGATGACTCGAAAACAATTCTTGGAGATAAATAATTTTTCTATAAAAAAGGCGGCTTATCGGGCATTTACTTTTGAAAATAAACAAGAGGTTTGGAGGGAGAAATATCGAGAACTTGAGACGTTAGATTGGTCTGAAGCTGAATGGAAACATATAAGTTTAATATATTCATTGGTTTTGAGTGATGAACGGAACTCTATATTGCGTGCAAAAGATGTGGAGGAAGATGATAACTTGTTGATTTTTTCATATCGTTGGGAAGACTATGCAAAGACCACGTTAGGGTGGACCAGAAAACAAATTTATGCTATTTGTTATACAGTTGAAAAGGTAATGAATAAACAAGGAGATTTAGATGTACAGATTGAACAAAGAACTGAAAACTTGGCAAGAAATGAAACAGGAGGAAGTGGATTTGAATGTTCTTGTAGTCAGAAAAGTAGTTATTGTGATATAATAGATCATGAAGGTCCTGCTTATACAACCTGCAAAACGCCAAATGGAGGGGGATGTAAGGTAACATCTGGCTGTGGTTTATTTTGGCAGTTTGATTGTGATGGTATGTGTTTGGGATTGCATGTTTAATTTGAATTTATAGTATTATGTGTGTTCATTTTAGATATTATATTTTTGTTTTTCTTGCATCTATGCTTTTGTTTATAGCTCTAAGTCCTTTAATGATGCTTGGAGTGATGCAGGCGGCAATTATTTCATGTATAGTTTTTCAATCATTTACGATAATAGCATTAAGTCGACTGTGTGGGAAGTGTAATCCTATTTATTTATTGGTAGTAATTTTGGTAGGTAATTCTATTATTGATTTGTCGATAAGGATTTGTTATTTTGAAGCTACTATGTCCTCATTTCCTGTATCTATAGGAGAAAAGTTATCAATAATTGCAGGTTATTTAGTGTATAAACTGATAGGACGGACTAAAATGTCATAGTACAAGAATTTTTAATTAAGGGTATTCGACTATTTTGAATACCCTTAATTAAAAATATCGCAATAAATTATTCTAGATACTTTGTAATCTTTCCGCTAATCTGCAATAAGGAAATTTCGCAAAGTTTCGTGTTATACTCTGCGGAGAGGATACGCTCTTCCGCATCCAATAAGCTCTTTTGTGCTTCGCGTACTTCAAAACCGGAAAGGTCTCCCTGGATATAACGATCCATGGCAATATCATGGTTATCCTTGGC
>OJJH01000271.1_pt1 | contig 20421 bp, 22 predicted proteins | sample 1596251 | NCBI WGS metagenome assembly OJJH01 (sample SAMEA4350153, study PRJEB24818) | metagenome | biome: human; feature: gut; material: faeces | place: Denmark | collected 2013-09
ATCTCCATTTTCACAACTGAAAGTGCTTTAGTCTTATTAAGCCACTCCGGACGGAAAGCAAAATCAAACAAGATAAGATTTTCATTGTGTTCCTCGAAATACTCCCTTATTTGATCCAGTTTCTTTTGCTTCTCCTTTTCCTCCGTTTCCTTTATCTTACTATCTATTCGTGAAGAAGCTTCACCGATCAGCTTACAAGTTTCGTTAACAACATCCTTTAGTTCGTTGAATGGTTTCATCCAAGCCTTTTCAAGTTCTATACGGCTGTCGTTAAGTCCCTTTTTCGCCTTGTTTAAAGTGGCTCTATCGGCTTTTGCCACCTTTATATTATCATCGGTATACTCTATTGAGTTATACTCAGAAAGTTTCTGCTTAACAAGTTCGTGTATGCCGTTCGCCTGCTTTATCATATCGGGAAGTCTTTTTCCCTCAGTAGATAGCTGTAATTGAGTTTCGTTTATCTCTTTCATATCATTCAATTCTAATTGATATTTTGTTGTTACATTCGGGTCTTACTAATAACGTACCTTTTGGACTACTAACTACTAAATTTCCCATTATATCGAACTCGATAGTATATTTTTGTCCTTTATCGTTATATACATCTAAACCGTATTTAGTTTCGAAACATGGAATCTTTTTCTCTTCTAATAGAACATTTACTTTCATACTTAATAACCCGGTTAACCGCCACCGGGTGAGGGTAAAATGAAACTTACTTTAATTCACGATAAACAACAACTGTTTCAATACCGTTTCTTGTGCACCAATATTGCAATATACCTTTATTTTTATTGTATGCAAACCTTTCGTTATTGCTACCTTCTATTGAATAAACGGTAAAGCCTAAATCATCACGTGACACCCTCGTTACCTTGTGATAACTAACATGTCCTGCGGAGAATACCCTAACACATTTATCTGATAAGTCCACATGTTCCCAAACATATGGTGATATAGACGTTGTAACCTCACCATTCACATAAACAGTTTGCCACTCCGGAACATCAATAGAATATTCTGTTTGATACACATTGTCACTATCATCACCGCACGAAGTTAACACGAAGGTGAATACAAGCAACACAAAAACAATAATTAACGCTCTGAACAATTTTACTTCTTCTTTCATTTTGATTAAATTTTAAATTAAAAAATACTTATGGTTAATACTTTATTAGGTAAATTGAAAGAGTATTTAAACCCTTCATTTGTTAGGACTGTATAAATTGCATCCAAAACCTCAGAACTATCGGTTGTTAGCGTGACATCTGATGAACGGTTGCCGTAATACGACATTTGAACAACTGCCATTTCTATACGCATTAAGTTGTATGAAACTTCCTTGTTAGTTAGGCAGTATCGGTTAAACGCTTTTTCCTTATCTGTCAGCATAGATGTTGAACCCGGCTTATTAAACGATCGTATCATAATTCTAATTTTTTATTGTTAGCATACATGTGAACGGATAGAACCATCGGGATAGCATATTGTATACACAATACGACCAAGTTTAAACGGAAGATCAGCACGTGAAACACTCCAAAAGATTGATTTTCTTTCCGGATCATTCAATATTCTCGTTCTCTGAATAGCCGATATAAGTTTCATAGCACTTTTTATTGTCTTAGCCTTGACAGTGCCTAATACGTTAACCTCTCCGGTCAAGCAATAAATAAAATCCTTTTCTTCCATAACTCTAAGTTTTATTGTTAGTAATTCGTTTCCTTTTGATGTTGCAAAGTTAAGGAGATATTTTAAATATCAAAGCATAAGTTTAATATTTAACATGAATTTAACTTTTTAGGCGTGTTCGGATAAGGCAATAAAAAACCCCTCTACTTTCACAAGCGGAGGGGTAAAAATGCAATTATGACTAAAACCCAATATATATAGTTAGTGAAAATGTTCTAATTAAAAACTGTCTATATTCGCATACCGACAGTTTAAGATAAAATGTGATACAAATCTTCTAAAAACATGATTCTATGAAAATCAATAACCGCTGTTAATGACGTTAGTAATAACTTCTACGCTGCAAATATACGGATATATTTCTCAGTAGCAAATACTTTAACGTGCATTAACCGTTTTAACATGGAATTATCACTTTATGATCGTAGTTACGTTAAAACCTGTTATCTCAGTGTAGGGGTTTTTGCTCGTTACGATAAACTCCCTATACTTCACCTTCTTTAGTCGAAACCACAAAAACCGCTTTCTATGTTCTATATTAAGTATCTCTAAGCTGTCACGGGAAACGGTTGTTCCGGCAAACGTTCCGTTGCTATCTATGCAGCCGGATATATCAAGCCATTTAGAGCGCATATTTACGCATTTCATTGTGTCGATAACCAAACTATCACGAAGAACAACACTATCCCGTACTGGCGTGCTAAAATGCGTCTCAGTTGATGTTTGAATGCTTGTATTACTCTTTAGGTCTTTGATACTTTGTTTCAAGTCCTTTATAGTGCTGTCTTTACCCTGCAATGTGTTCCGGTATTGACGCAATGTGAGGTTTAGTTCCTCCGCTTTCATGGCTGATTTGCCGGAATCTGTACGATACGCTACGTTTTGAGTAGTAAGTACACTTACATTCCTGTTCAGAATGCCGTTTTCTTCCCTCAGTTTTGCGTTATACCTCAAAAGGAATACAATTAGTAGGCAAAGGATAGAAAAGGCTGCTATGGCTGTTATTTTAGCTTTCATGTTATTCGATAGTTAAGTTAATACTTTCCCCTCTGTCATGGGATTCTTTCATCTTTTCGTATAACTTAGTGAAAGCGGCTGTGCTATTTACAACCTGTCCCTTTACTTTGTTATATCCGGTCAACAAACAGCCTAAAGTATCCTCCGGCTTGTTACCTACGTGAATCAACACACCATCGAAGCCCTTAACGTTTTTGAGGCGTGGCAATTTGCCGTCACACACCTTTGCCCAACTACGATCTTTGAATTTAGGACTGACAGTATCCATGTCAATAGCATACGTTCCGGTGGGAATAGCCGTTTTGCCGTACTGCTTCACCTTCTTTATCTCTGATAATTCCATGCTATCGGAAAGTCCTCTATCGGTATCCTCCAACACATCGCACTCGTAAACACCGTTTACATACAATTTACTGATAGTATATAAACCACCTTTGAAAATTCTCTTTGATTTTAATTCCATGATCTAAATGTTTAAAGGGGGTATTATACCCCCTTGTGAATAACCTATTTTTCTTTCTCTTCCTGCTCTTCAATAATCTTTGCAGCGTGCTCACCCATCAATCTCTTAAACTCAAAACGAATAATGTGATATATCAGTTTAAAGCCGTTGTTCTTCGGGTATGTGGTACAAAGATTCCTAAAGCCATTGCATAAGTAGACGTACATAAATACGTAGGTGATAGTCTTTGCGCACATTATTGCAGCGTCTTTATCTCCCATCTTAGTGACAGCCGAAAAGAGGACTACAATAATCATCATATATAGCAAAAACTCCTGTAAAGCCGATATGAATTTAAAGATCGTAAATCTCTGGATGCTTCTAACCGACACACTAACACCGTCTGCACGCATTCCGCAAATGATGTTAAACACAAACATGAACACAAGGGCGGTTATAAAACCGCTCGTAGGGGTGAGAAACGCAAGTATCGGACTAATTGCCGATACAAGCATTAACCTTAACTGTTCTTGTGTGACATTCATTATTCTACTGTTTTAGGTGCGGTTAACGCAAAGATGAAGTTTTGAAAGTCGTTCACATAGACGGATGTTTTAGTAGATAGAGGAAACTGGTTTGCCTCAAAGCGACCGTCACGGATGGCAAGCGATCCGACCGGAACGTATTGTTCTTGCAGAATTGGACTACCGGAAGTTCCAGGCATTTCTACCATTTGTTTCTCTGACACATCAGCCGTACAGTGGGTAATGTTGTACTTGTCCGGCTCTGTCGATACCGTTGTTAGCTGACCTGCATACTTTCCGTTTTCCGTCTCGAAATGGTAGTCCATCACTTTTGTTTCTTTCGTGTAAACTACTGACTTTAAATCAAAATCTAAACCTTTCTTTTCCATAATTTTATATTAATTGATTAATGTTTGGTACAAAGGTAAGCGGTAAGAAGGTACAAACCAACTTACCGCAAATGTTAACTATTAAACTAACTAACCATACCGCAAAAATATATGATAACAGCTGCGTTTTTCATTCCATTATTCACATCAAATACTTTATATGTAAATTCCCCGGGTGAATAAGGCTCTACGGTAGTACTTAACCAAAGTGATGGATCATAACCTTGCACCATAACAAAGTAATTCCCAACTTGCCCCCCACTTGTATACACAGTATATCTTCCGATTGAGTTTAAAACCACCCTCGTTATATGAAAGTCGGGGTTTCCCCATCTTGCACCGATAGCCCCATTACCCAATATTGTACATGCGTAAAAAACACCCGGGGCTTTCCATGTTTGTGCACCCATGAAATCAACATCCTTGCACTGAACCCAAAAATTTGACCCTGTTAGGAATACTCTTCCGTTACCCGTAGTAGTCAACGCATAACCACCAGAATTATGTTCTACACGTACTCCGCTACTGTCAAAAGTAGCGGCATTATTCGATAGAGTCATTTGTATGCCTGCGGGCGTATTTTGGGCGGAAAATATACCCGATACAATGGTGAAGTTACCGATCTTTGCGCCATCCTGTATATTGATGTTCTTTCCGGTCAGAACTCCCCCTGTAATAGTCATTCCCCCGATAACCGCCCCATCCGTTACAGTCAAGTTTCCGGTAGTGATGCGCTGTGCCGCAAAACCTCCGGCAACAACTTCTCCAACCTCGATTGAGTTTGCAGTAAGTTTTCCGTTAGCATTGATGGCGGCTGTCTGCTGTCCTGCGTTGTTTTGGAAAAGGACGTTATCAGACTTTAGCACGATTTTGCGGGACGTGATGTTTATTCCGGTATTTACTAAACCGTTCTCGACAACTCCGATCCTCGCATTATCTGCCGTTAATGTTAACTCAGCCGCACTTAATCGTCTGCCTTGATCGTCTACCTTTGCAGCAGTTGCGGTTATTCTATCACGTTCTTGTTTAATCTCCGTGTAATAGCCGTATGTGCGCACTGGTTCTGTTCCATCAGTTCGAACGGGAAACACTTGTCCGACTGAAGAGGCAAAGTCAGTGTTATACACATTGATTGCATTAGGATTCGTTAAACCGTGTATCGTTACATCATACTTAGACCCTCCTCGAATACCCATAACACATTGACTACTATTAGTAAGCTGACCTAAATTTACCACGATTTTCGCTCCTGCGACAGTCCACGCTTTATAATAATCAAATATATTAGTAATAACGGGCGAACTCCCCCAGCCAGAACCAGACATCTCAAATGTTAGTCCCATAGAAAAACCATTCTGATGCGTACCGTAGGAAGGAGTACCGTAAGACCCTTGTAAAGGACGATCTACTATTATTTTACTCTTGTAGTTCTCTTTAAGGTTTATAACTAACGGATAGAATTTATTGTTATCCCACCCGGTTAAGTCTATTTGTTTTGTTACCTCCCTTTCGGTAGTATTATTCAATGTGTTAATATCACCAACAACAGAATTAATACTACTTTCTGTCTGAGTAACACGTGAGGCAAGACCATTTACTTTGCCGTCAACATCTGTTATCTTTTCTACCGTAGTGGTGATTTTACCCTCAACAATGCTTATTTGCTGATTAGTATAATCTACGCTTTTCCCGAACGTATCATTTGCGGATGGACTCCACGAAGTACCAATACCACCCTCTACCAAATTGATGTTTTTATATGATACGATAAGCCCTGCACCTGTACCCGTATTGTTACCAGTGAACCCACACAAGAAAGACAGATCGTTTATAGTTATTCCGGAAGGAAGAACAGAGGGTAGGTCTAAGGTGACATAATAACGAGTCCATTTCGTGTCATTAGTTAAATTAATAGTCTTATCTGCCACTAATTTTGCCGTACTGCCTTCGTAATACCGAATATTGAAAAACAAACCAGCTTCATGTATGTAATTACCTCCTATGCTAACATCTATACCTAAAGTATATTGCTTTCCCGGAGTTATTGCCGTCTTATCTACGTTCATCCATCGTTTGTAACAATTGAACTCACCACTTCCAAGAACGGACATCCAACCGTAAGAAGCTGGGTTATAGTTTAAGCTAACATTCCCAAAATAGTCGGACTCGTTAAACCAATAGTCCTTAGAACCGTCTATTAAGTTATTGCCTCCGATAGTTGTTTTCTTTAACTGAGTCTTAACAGATAATTCGATCTTGCCATCAACAGCAAGAATCTGCGTATCGGTGTACTTCACAGACTGGTACAATTGATCTTCGGGTGCTGGACTCCAAGAAACGGGGAAGTTTGTTTCGTATACGCCTATGCGCGTATATACATTAATACCAGTGCCGTAACTACCTACAATTCTTCTTATCGGCTTTTCTGTCAATAAGAAATTATTTTCTATACGATCGCTGAAAACTGATATTTCAGAAGTATCTCCATCTGTATAAATCACTCTGAAAAAGATCGAATGTACCCCACTGGGAATTGTAGTAGTTGGGTTGAAATAGTCTACAAAGATATAATACCTCTTATCTCCTTTATAAGTCAAACCAAACATATCATTATTGGCTACAAGTGTTTCCTTATGTAAAAGTGGTGCATCAATTAAAAACGTACCATCATCGTCATAACGTGAGGCATAAGTAAACTTTGCATCAGTGATACGCTTAAACGAACATAAATTTTTCAACCCTACGTTCTTCTCGCTTGCAGCAGGTATCCAACTGGTTACGCCTAAATTGCCATCATTCAAAACAGCCCAATGTACTTTTGAGCCGTATGTACCGTTTGGGAATTGAAAGAAATACATAGCTGAAGTCGGTTTATAACCTGCCATAGTAATCTTATAACTTTCTACAACTTTATCTCCTTTTGTCACAAGGGTAGCAATACGATTTGTGCCACCATTAGAGTATACTGCTATTTCTGTATTGCTGCTTCCAAGTGTGTAACATACGGTTAAAGTGTACTCCTTTCCGTCTATAACTGGTACATCATAAAAGTAATACCCCACGATATAGCCAGCATTTTTCAGCTCCTTATATGCACCTTTCAATAAGTTAACATCAGCCACTTTAAAACTACGCACAGCGAGTTCAATCTTACCAGGGATAGCAGTTATCTCAGTATCTAAGTATTCCTTTAACTTTTTGTCAGCATTATCTACATATTCCTTTGAAGCCGTAGCAATTGCATTCAACGCTCCGTTACGTTTGTCGTAGTAAGCCGTTTGGCTCTGTGCCAATTCTGGACGCACGACAATATTTTCAGGTGTAGTAGCCGAATGATAACGTAGTTCGTTAAGGTAATTGTTATACGCCTCTGTGTATTCAGTTACAGACACACCGTATTTGTCCGCATTCGCTTTAATTTGCAGATACTCCGCTTGAATTCGCTTTCCTTCGTCTATCAATGCAGGTTTTTCAGTCGGTGAGATAAAGCCATCGTCAGCCCATTTATTAAGCCTGTCTTTTGCCGCATTTGCAGTTCCCTGTGCATTAGCTGCGTCTTGTGCTGCCTTATCGGCTGCGTCCTTTGCAATCTTAATTTCGTTCTCCACACGCTTACCATTGCGCAATACAAAGATACCCTTTAAAAAGGCGTTAGTAGAGTAGAATCCAGTTCCTTTAACAGCCGCCTCACCTGTGAAATCTGGGTCTACAATGTTAGACAAATCGCCAAGACGGGTGCGGTCTGTCCCGGTCAGACTCTTTGTCTTGACACCGTTCAGAATCTCAATGTACGGTTTGCCGCTTTCTTGTGCTGTGATATAAATCAATGCTTGCCGTTCCGCATTCTTCGTGTTACCCATCTGCACGACTTCATCGCCAACAGCCGGAACAACGTTGTTAAACTCAGACTTGTCGCAAAGAACATAACCGTCTGCTGCTGTCTTAACCTCTACCCAATAAAATTTAAGCGCATTCTTACTCCATGACTGACAGCGTATCAAGTCACCTTCTTGAAAGGTGGGAAATTCCTCTCCGAACGTGATTTTGTACTGCGTTCCGGTGTCCTCTACGGCTGTAACCTTGCCGTTTGATTGGGACACAACAATAGCACCGTTAACACTCCTTATCTTTTGGATAAGTAGCTCAAATATATTCATAGTCTGTCTTACAGTCAAATTGTCACATTCTATATGCCAATTGCCATTCTCGACCCATATTTTAAAGCCCTCGCCAAGAAAACCGGAAACGAAAGTAGGGGATGATAGGAACTGTTGGATAATTGCAGAAAGGTACTGCAATTGACCTTCTTTGGTGATCTTTCCGGTATCATTTCCGGTATACACATCTTGCTGCAAGTGGGAATCTCCCCTCGCATTAAGCGCATTTAAAGCCGTATCACCTTGTTTGTTTACGGTGAATGCTGTTTTATTAACAGTTACATAATCTTCCGAATCAAGCGATTTAACTTTGGTTACACGTGCGTTTAGCCCTTGAACCTCCGCATCTCCTACTGCGTTGATAGAAGCGGCAGAACCAGTTATGCCCTCACCGAACGTTGCGCCTCCACGAAGGTGTAACAAAAAGTCTGTTGCATCTTCATGGGTTTTAGAAATGTAGTCCTGCAACATTCGGTATAAGTTAAACTTTCTCGCCTCACCTGTACCCAAATCAACGGCAATAGTTGTATTTTCATCTATCAAGTCAATAGGGGATAACTCCCGTATCAATTTACCCTTGACTACTGGCTCTGTTTCCCGATACTCTTTGTAATACAGCCCTACGGTATCGGGCGAGAACATTATAGGTGTATCAATGTTCGCTAATAGGGCATTATAAAAAGACGCTTTATCTCGTCTGTTGAAAGAAGGGAGTTTTTGTATGATTGAGTCCGTCTCAAACTGGCAGTCAACAGCAGCCAAATATAATTGTTCCTGCCAATCAACATCAAACTCGAAGTTGAGAGCGTTGTAATATTCGCCATCGTGCGAAATTCGGATATAGTCAGATAGGCGAATCAGTCGCATAGCGTCACAAATAAACTCCGGTGCAACGAATGTAAAGGCGTACACCTTCGTAGACGTTTGCAGTTCCAAAAACTTGTATCCGGCACGTTTGGTTAGCTCTTCTTCAAACTCGTATTTAGGTTTGCAGATAGTTGCCGGAACATACATTTGATACTTAAAGTCGTTGTTCGCACCCGTTGTAATGAAGCCACCCGGATAGGCGATCTTTTCATCGTTCCAATACTCAATCAACAGATATTTGCTACTTGTTTCGATACCGGGAATAACACAAAAAGGAGTTGAAATATAAACCTGTGTTCCGATTGTAAACTCCGCCCGATATGTACCCTGTGGCAAAGCCTCACTAAACGAGTTCTTACCGGGTGACACGTACAGAACGCTGCCATGTTCGGGCATGTCGTCACGACTAACATACACACCTGTTTTAATGCCCTCTCCGGTTTCTTGGTTTACCGCTACAACCTCAATAGAATCGGGCTGAATCTCTCCTACATTTACATCGGTAAACTGGAAAGGTATAAGCGTATTTGCGCTTGCGGGGATAGCATAATTCTTCCCGAAAGCGTACCATTTTTCGTATGTGGCTTTAGATTCTTTCTTTCTAAACGCCAAAGGACTAAAGTTGTTATGTACTTCCATTTTGATTAAAAAATTGATTATAGGCACAAAGATAGCAATTTAAAAGAAAACACCCCTATCATAAAGGGGTGTAAGATAAAGATACGGTTATTTGGCGAGTTGTTAGATCCTCAGTCATAGTTATCGGTTTCCCGTTGCCTATATCCGTTGTTATCAGTTGCACGGGGTTTGGTGTGGTGTCGTATGTGAAAGATAAATCTTGCGTCATACTCCGTTTTATTCCTCTCACTCTTATCGTCTGATCGCCCCCCTGCTCTATCTCTGAGGCTGGCATATCGTGCATGTAGTATTTAACGAGGTGTAAGAACGACATGTAGCCGTTTTGTGGGTTTACGGTGTACTTCTTATTGTTCTTGTCTACCAAATTGAACGTAACAAACGGAAGTTTCCATTTACCGCCTATCTGCGTAGCTCCCAACAGCGCAAAACCATCCTGTGAAAAGTCACCAGGTGATAGTAGCATATAATCTACATCGGACGAAAAGTTAGATACCCTTACTTCTTCTTTCTTTCCCTCCTGCACATAGTTTGATTTAACGTCAATCGGAAAGCCCGCAAACGTGTTTGTTGTATCGTCCATCCAAGAAAATTCAAACCGTGAAGGCAGATCGGTTTTATCATATTTGACCGTGTTAGTTTTCCACGTCATTAACTGACCCGATTTTACATATCTAAGCTTTGTTAAGTCTATGCCGACCGTTCCGCTACCGGTATAACTTCCGCCATTCATAAAATAGGAAATATGTTCTATCCGAAACTTATCGCCATCTATAAACCAATATAGTTTCATCGTGTCACGCAACATCTTCATTATATCGCTGAGGGTTGTTTCCGCCTTCTTTGCCGGACGGTCATACTCACCCTTTAGGATGTTGCTTTTCTGTGTGATGAACACCTTAAAAGGTGCACCGGAAATAGGGTTATTGGCAGCATACAAAAACTTACTATATTCTTCCGTAGCTTCGTGCGTCAAAGTGGGATCAATTTGCTTAATAAGCGCCCTAATAGCGTCCTGTATGGCGAACGAGTCCTTTAAAACATACTCCTTTCTCGCTCTTTCCTCCAATGGCGCATAGGACAAATCAAACTCGAACCAAATCGACATATTCCCCCATCGTGAACGGCATACCGGATACAGCTTTCCAGTACCCGCCACAGCCGGAACGAAGTTATCGGTAAAATACTTGCCTTCATCATTTACACCATACTCTGTCGGCTCGTTCTGAACCTTCGTAGACGTATAAAAGTAGTTCCCCTTTAATGGTGCGGCATACATATAGTTGCTATTGGTAGGGTAAACGTCCTCTGATGATAGTTTCCCGGTAGGTTTACCGTCCAACTCCGGAAGGTTAAGCAACATTCTTTGAAATAGCTTCTGCAAAAGAACAGTGTTTCCGCCAAACTTTTGAGGAAGTGTCGGATCATCTACTATTCTTGTGAATGTTATTTCAGAAACATCTATGTAGTAGTAGCTTTTATCGCTCCAATTGATCTTATCGGATCGATACAATATAGTTCCCTCTTTATTTTCCAAGTGAAGAAAACCAATGTTTAAACCTTCGCTTAGAGTCCATTTTATTGAGAAATTTCCATCCAATTTAGTGTATGTTCCATTCGTTCCGTAGTACTTCCCGTTAAAGAACTGATAGGGCACAGCCTTTACCTCTATTTCGTTGTATGCAGCGAAGAAGGCAAAGAAATTCTTATCCGTTAGCTCCTTGTTATCCGTTACAACGTTGAAAACCTCAGTTTCGTAGTGAGTGCCTGCAAGGTAGTTCGATATTGTAGATGCACCCGCAATGTAAACTTGCACAATCGGACGCTTTGAGACTCCTATTTGCGACAAAGCAGGTGCAAGCTTAATAAGATCATATTTGTTCTCAATACCCTTCATTATGTCGGTGTATTCGTCCCGTGGGCTTATCTTCACTTTGCACGTACGGTTATCGCTGTCCATCTCACAATCTGTCTTACTGAAATAGCCCTCAAATATTACTTGATACTGCGTTGATAGCTGCCCTTTATCCTTCTGCTCTATTTGCAAGTACAAAATATCCTCAATACTTGCATTTTTAACAAGAAGGTAGTCCGCCCCGATCAGCGTTAAACTTCCTTCTATCGACTCTCTGAAAAACTCCTGTTGATTCTCTTTGCCAAACTTCCGTTTTAGCTCTGAGTAGTGGGGATGTATTTCTACACCCCCCAATTTAAACCGCAAATCTTTAACGTTCATTATGATTTAATTATTCGTTTAATATTTCCCCTTACTTCAATTATCGTACCGTCCGCACCTGTGATGTACTTAACACGTCCCTGCTCTTTGATTGATTTCAAATCTTTCTCTACATTAGACAAATCAACCGTTGAACCTTGCATTATATTCGTTACTTCATCACTACCGGAATAGGCGTTTAAGTATTTCTGTTCAAAAGTACCCTTATTTAGCGAATTAATCAAGTCCGGAACGAGTTTCTTATACTTCTGAGATGAACGTTTGTTCACTACTGCGAAGTATTCGCCACGCTCTACCCGTCTACGCTTACCGTCCTTAGTCGTTCCTAAATCTACATCGTTTCCGGATGCGTGCGAACCTCCGTAATCAATCATTTCTACCGTACCGTCCCCGTATTCCTCTGTGTCCTGAGAGGCTTTAGATAGCTGTGAGGCTTTTATCTTAGCAAAAGCAAATGATCCCCACATCAACGCAATAGCCGGGATGGCTGCCAAACCTAAATCTTTCCATAGGTTAGCGGTTGCGGTTACCAAAGAACTTGCCTGCATAAGTGTATCTATACGTTCTTGCTGCTTCTGCGCCTTCTTCTTATCCCTCAGTGCTTTTTCCTGCTGTTTGCGTGCAAAATCAAGCTCTTTTTGTGCGGTTGCTACGTTGTTGGCGTATCCGTTCGCCCTCGCTTGTATCTCAGCGTCCAAAACCTTTTGTCGGGCTGAAACTTCTTTCTCTGCTGCCTGTACCGCCACTTCTGCCGCCTCTACCCTTGCCTGCGCAACACTCTTTAGGTTCTCTATGGCGAACTCCGAAGCCTCTAAAATGGAGTCTTTAAACTGCTCCGCACGCTCTGCGCCCGACTTACCATCTTTAGCGCTAAATGCGTCACCGAAAACGAGATCAAACAGATTTCCAAATACGCCTTGATTGCTATCCCATCCTGAAGTGTCACGCTTAATTGCATTGTCTATCCCCTTAATGGTATCCTCTACCGTCTTTACGTTGTATCCCGTGATTTGCTCTCCGTACTGCCTTGTTAACTCTAATATTTGCTCCCACTTTTCACGCTCTAATTTCAACCGGAAACGCTCCTGCTCTTTCTCCGAACGCTGCACAATATCGAAGGAAGCAGTTTCCGCCTGCTGCTGTTGGCTGAGGTGTAACACAGAGCGTTCAATAATACGCTTATCTTGGTTCTCCGTGAAGTCCTTTGTTAATTGTGCTTTGGAAAGCTGATACGCACGCTCTAACAGCAATAACCGTTCGTTCTTCCGGCTCTCTGTATCGGTTGACTGCTTGATACGCAATTCGTCCTGTTTGCGCTCGTTTTCGAGTAGTTGCGTTTGGATGATAAGTTCCTCACCCGTCCCACGTCTAACAGCGTTCAAACGTTCGCTAAGCAAGTCATGCGTTTTCTGCAAATCATCAATAGCCCACCTTTCCCGCATCTCTTCCAAGTCTCTACGCAATTTTGCTTCGATATTGTACACGGTATCAGCGTACATCTGAGTTGCTCTCTGCTGTTCGGTAGTCTTTTTCTTTAGCTCGCTCAACTCCTTTCTTGCCGCCTCTCTTATCTCGTTTTCCTCCTTTACTCTCGCATCAATGATAAGGGCGATACGGCTTTCTTCGTACTTCTTTGTTAAATCATACTTTTCTTTCTCTTCCTTACCGCTACCTCCTTTGCCACCTGTAACCGCATCGACATTAACCAACTTGGTTAAATTCTCCATGCTTTTTGTAAGCTCCGTTTGCTTCTTCTTAGATTTCTCCGCTTCTTCGCCGTACCCCTCGATAGCCTTTTTCAGCCTCAAAACGGTGCTTGTAGCCTTTAGGTTAACTACATTAACCTTTTTATCAGTCAATAGACTTAAAGACGAGGTTTCACGTGTGGCGTTCTTTTGCGCTTCTGCAAGTTCCTGCTCCGCTTGTGTCTTTTTAACAAGAACACCTATACGCTTTTGATCTTCATCTATAAACTGCTTCTGCAACTCTGTTATTTTGTCGAGCGCTGCACGTGCTTTTGCGTTCTTTACTATGGCTTTTGATAGTTTATTATACGCTGTTGTGGCTTTACCCGTCTTTATTTCTTCGTCTGATAGGTTTTTGAAATACTCCGGATATTCTTTCTTTAACGCCTTCACCGCCTTAGTCCGTTCTTTGGTAGATTTAGCGTTGTTTGTAGCCGTTTTGTATAGGATATTCAGCTTCGTAGTTTCCTTTGCAGCCTCTAACCGTGCGTCCTGCATAGCGTCCGCCATATGTTTAATACTTCTCGTCAGACCGTCTGTTTTCTTTTTACCTGTGATAAGTCCGCTGATCCAGTTTACAATATCCTTACCCCAAATAGAGAAGGCTGTCAATATCAAAACCATAACGGTATTAAAAGAGAACAGAGATTTAACCAGTTTCCCGGTTATACTTACCTGTGCCTCCCCTGCTTTCGCTGCTGCCTCGTTTTCAGCACGCAACTTCTGTATTTCGTCTATAACCATAGGAATGTTATTGGAAATAGCAAGGAAGAAGGTATTTGCACTGATCGCCAAGGATGGGAGTTCACGAGCGACCTGTGATATAGAAAAGCCTAAACCATAGAACGCCTGTTTGTAGTTACCTACGCTTAACGTGTGCTTTCCCGTGCTCTTTTGATACTTATCCATCGCAGCGTAAATCTCCGCAGTCTCTTTAACAAGCTTCTTCCCTGCCTCCGTATTCTCCAAATAAGCCTGCGAAAGATTGTTCATCTTTATTTTGTTTAGCTCGTATTGTGCTGACAATGCGTTATAGCTTCCTGCCATACTATTAGCTAACTTAGCTTGCAGTTTATTCAGATAGTTTTGATCGGCTGTCTGTTTCTTTAAGACTGCGATCTCCTGCGCTGTCTCTGTCAGTGCCAATTTTAACTGTACTTCCGCCCTTGCCAATGATCGCACTTGCTTTTCATATTCGTCTATCTTTTTACGCCCTTCATCCGTTGCGCCTCCACCTTCTGAAATAGGTTTTTGCAGCCCTTTTGCGCCTTCCTCGATACGCTTTAACATAGCGTCATATATCTTTTGCAGTCCTTCCAACTGCGTAATAGCGTCCTTTATACTGCTGTCCGGCTGTATAAGATCGCTATACTTTATTCCCTTTACTTCGTTCGCCATTTGATTTAAATTTATTTGTTCTTACTCCTTTTTGCCTGTCTCTTAATCATCTCAAAAGCGGTGTAAAACTCAGACACGGACATTTCACGTGCATTTATGTGCATATTCTGCGTGATAACCAAGCACATTTCTTGAAACTCCTTGTCCGTCTTTATCTCTACTGAATCAGTACCGTAGAATATTCGAGGCGGGAAGAAGGTTAGTAACTTATCCTCTATTTCCTTCACCGCCTCACTGTTATCTACGTTGTTCACAAGTTTGTCTAACTTTGCTTTTATCAGCGATAATTTAATGTCGTAATACTCTTTAATCAGAGGATCGTCCGCCATCCGTGGAAAGTATACCGATACTTCAGCCTCTATTTTTTTTTTGACCTTCTGAAACGGTTCAGAAAGTTCGTTAATAGTTGCATCGCTGAGACTGTCAAATATCGCCTTTAGATCAGAGTCGGACGCATTAACCGGATATTCCACGCCATCGACCGATTTAACGAAGGCGGCAAAAGCCATCATTCCCGGATGTACGCCATTCGCTGCCATATTAAAGCACTGCCTTAGATTCATTAGCTCGTTATACGTGTGTTCCGGCTGTGTCCTGCAATAAATAATAGCACGTTGTAAATGCGTGTCGAGTTCCTCGATAGTGCTTCCAACACCCGACTCAATCAGCATAAGACGGTTAAACTTCTGATAACGGACGATAGGCATTTCATCAATGCCTTCGTATACCGTTACCGTGTGATTCCCTACCTTAATCGTGTTCATTCGTCACCTCCTTATCTGCCTGCTCGTATAATATGGAAAACGTTTCTTCATCGACTGAGTAAGTAATATTTTCGCCAAGAACGATATAGTCGTTATTAAACACCCGAAAAGTGTTTCCGTTTATTCGTGCCATCATTACGCCATCCATTGCGGAAAGTAGCTCAAAACTTGGCAATAACTGCGCTAATTCGTGAACATCACCGTTAAACTTAACCGCCTTCACGATCTCGAAAGGCGGGATAGTTGATACATAATTTCTAATATCCATAATCATTAAATTAAAATTCTACAAATAGGTGTTGCAAAGATCGGTGTAAGGATGAACACCGGGTTTAGCGTTCCGACCGACACGATCACTGAACAAATAACACACGCCCAAAACGATAGGCATAAATCGCAGTTGGTTAGCTCGTTAATCAGTGATCTATCACCATACCACCGGAACACCTTAGATAACCAAGAATCACCAAACACTGACATCCGTTCAATTACACCCGTCTTTCGGGCAAAGTTAACACAAAATGCCGCTACAAACGAAACAAGTAGCACGCAAGAAAGAAAATAATTATAAATCTCCATAATTCAAGTATTAGCTTGTACAAAAGTATGAATAAAAAGCAATTTTGCAAAGATATTGATTATTAAAACGTTAGTCTCAGAGGTCCAGGAGGCGGATAAAAACGAAATGTTTATAAATAAGAAAAGGAGTCTAAAAGACTCCTAACCTACATGATTTCTGTATAAAACGAACGCCCTACTATAGTGAATACGCCTTCTTCCACACCCAAAAAACCACAGTTAGCACACCAATCTAAAAAAGCGAGAGGGGAGAGTAAAAAATCGCCTACATCAATCAAATCACAACACTTCAACGTAGACATTATTTCTTTGCTATCTGCTTCACTTTTTTTCTCAACACGTATAATTGTATCATCAATTTGCGATCTTAGCTCTGAGAGCATTAAAACAACTTCTTTATTCATAAGTCAACACATTTAAATTAATACTTTAACTTTTAAAAATCTGTAACATTTCATTTGAATTTCTCCTTTACTACCTTGAACACTAAACAATCTAATGTTTGATTGTTCACACATGCGTATACCTTGCACATCCCTTCTAAATCTCCCTTTCGGAAGGCACATCCGTTACATGAAATTGTATCCCGTGGTATTGCTTGAATTACCACTTCGTTTGCTGTGATCGGATGTACTACTTTGAACACCTCAAAATCTCTCACTTTCTTTTGCTTCATTCTGATACCTCCGCTAATGGTTTGTAATATATATCGTATTTATTTGTATCTCTGAAATAATCTACGCACTTGTTCGCTACGCAACATTCCATACGTTCTAAGTGGTTTTGCTTAAATGCACAATCGTAGCAAATTTCTTTTGTATATCCTTCATCTTCTACTTTTGCAAGTATGAATTTTCCCGGCTCTCTCTCTTTCTGTATTTTCAGTAGATCGCCTATAATATATTCCGTTTCTTTGTGGTGTTCCTCGAACGGTCTAAAATAAAAATTTCCTGCGGTGCAATCCATTTGTATACATGCGTCCCAAGGTGCATTTTGAAACCAACACGAATAACAACATTCAGCGCAATTTTTGTTAGTCGTTTTTTCTACGAGCAAATATATGCCCTCTCTCGTTTTGAGTATATCACCCTCTTTGTATTCGTCACCGATTTTAAAGTCAATCACTTCTTTCATAATAATTCTCCTTTCTTGTTACACGGCAGTAATACGATTGATTTTCCGTCACTTCTTTCTCTCTCTCCACATATTACATTGCAACCCTTTCCCATCAATACACACCCGTTGCATTTGTTTGACTCAATCACTTTAGCATATTTATATTTTCCGGATAGCCTAACAATATCCCCCACCTTATATTCTTTTCCTTCCTCTATTTTTGCATACAGCCTCTCCCTTTTTACTTCTTGATAGCTTACACTATCACCTGTTTCACGCTCTCTCTCACCACATTTAACGTATGAACAGATGTGCAAACCGTTTTCTCCGAAAAAGCAACGTTCACACATGTCGTTTCTTTTATCCTCAACACACCTTACTGTAACTTTATCCCCTTTGGGCGTTAATACCTCCATTTCCTCACCTACCTTTAAATCAATCGGTATAATTGACAAATCTAATTTCTTCATAACTTCACTTGTTTATACGTTTGACATTTCTAAAAATTAATTGCCTACCACAATTAAGGCAGTTTATTTGCATACACAAGTCTTTTAATTCTCCTTTAAAAAATGCGCAATTCTTACAACCGCTATTGTCTTTCAATAATACCGCCTCTACCTTCCGATCTATTCCCTTTCCCGGAACTTCCGCAAAAATACTTCTCCCTCTTTCGGTACAAATCTATCTCTATCCGACAAAGATATTCTATTCATTTTCAACCTCCTTAGTTCTCTTTCTTTCTATTAGTTTAAACATAACATTATCTTTACGGTTAAGTTTAGAGCAACTCACAAAATCACCGCAATCACCTCCTACCTTTGTTGCATCATTGAAAGCACATGACTCACATCTCCCGTTTTCGTCCGGTATAGTTTCCGCTACCGTGGTATATATATCTCCTATTACGGTTATAATCTCACCAACCTTTGGTTTTAATATCCTATTTCTTATATCTACTTTCAACATATATTTTAATATTGTGCCGGGATATTATCCCGGCTGTTATTGTTATACTGATTTCAAACCGTTGTGCGAAATGATTTCTTTTAAGTCTCTGTAACGGATAGACGATTTTTTAAGTCTCTGTCTTAGCTTCTTGATTCTTTCATTCAAAGACTCTCTAATTTTACGAGTTTCTTGCAGGAGTGAAGTGTTTGCCATCTCCAAGTATTTTTTATCTCTCGAAATATCAAACACTTGTTTTTGTAACTCTTTCACAGAAGCAAGCAATGTTTCTTTATCTCTCTCCAAATATTCACATCTCTTTTTCAAATCTAAATATCTTACTACCGCATCCGATTCCCCGCAAATGGAATCTAACGTTCTTTTTTCCATTTTCGAATTATCATATTTAAGCTGTTTGTTTTCGTCTTTTAGTTTTTCTACCGCCTGTTCTTGATTTTTCAGTTCGCCACGAAGCCAAACGACTTCTTTATATCTACCGTCTGAAAGTTCTTCCACTCTCTTTAATTCTACCTCCTTGTCTGCGAGTTTGCAAATAAGGCTTTTTTCACTTTGCATCAAAGATTGGTTTTTATCAGAAAGTTTAGCTATTTGATTGCTTAAATCACGATTTAAAAGTTCTCTTTGCCGTACAAGCTCGTTTATTTCTCCTATTAGTTCATCCCTCTTTATATCCTTACATAAGAATTTATTTTTCAAGTCGCTAAAGTTTGCACACCCTGTTGCTTCTAACAACTCGTTTCTTCTTGATTTTAGTTCCTCTATTTGGCGCATCATTTCACTTTCTAAACGATCTCTTTGTATTGCAAGCTCTTTTCTTTTGCGTGATTCTTCATCATACATCTTTTTGAAAGAAACTCCAAGTTCAAACTTGCTTATCACTTCGTTCACGTTCGATCATCCGGTTCGTTTTAAAAGCTCCTGTATCGCCATCATATTCTTTTTGGCTTTTTCCAACACGCTTGCAATGGTAGGTGCTTCTGTCTTATCCTCTTCTACCTTCTTTAAATAATCGGGTATACCGTTAAACACCGCTTGTTTGAACACCTCTCCACTAAACACCGCATTACTTGCGTGAATGTCTCCGGCTTTAGGTGGCTGAAACACACCTACACCATACACTGAAGTAACATACACATCATCAAAAATTCTTTTTACTACTTCATTGTTAGAGTCAACTAAAGCATGTATCAATCTTTTAGATCGATCTTCCGAAAGTCTTGAAACATCTTCTTTTCTTTCCAGCTCCTTAACTCTCTTTTCTAAATTCTCAATTCTTTCTTTGTTAAACATACCTTTAAAATTTGTGTGGTTTCCCACGGTTATTATATCACTTTTAAGTCTCTCAAAATATACGTGGTTCTTTCGTTGCCGTTTTCGGCAGCTTTAACCAAAACTATCATAATATGATAGTTTGTTTCCTCCGTAAATACCTGCACTACGCAATAGGGATAATATTTTGGAGTGGCTTATCTTTTGTCCTTTATAAATGTAAGTAGTCATATATTTATTTTTTTTATGTGGGGTGTTACCCCACTTGTTACACTTCTTTATACCCTCTACTGTTAAGCCAAGACATAGCTCCCTTTAATGTCTTGAACAACTTGCTACTTTCTACCGCTGTACATGCGCTGTATTTCTTTTCTCCGTGTATAAAAATAGCTCCTTTATTCTCACCTTTTTTAAATTCTATAATTTCCATAACTTTGGGTTTTAATTGTTAGTAATTTGTTTCCTTTTGACATTGCAAATATAAGGATAAGATTTAATATTGCAAGTTTAAATTTAATATTTAACTATTATTTAACTGTTAGGTTTAATCTTTCGTTGCGAATATGATTGAGTTGTTCGGCTACCTTATTAGCTTCTTCTTCTGTAACCTCCATAGAC
>OJJH01000272.1_pt1 | contig 20390 bp, 10 predicted proteins | sample 1596251 | NCBI WGS metagenome assembly OJJH01 (sample SAMEA4350153, study PRJEB24818) | metagenome | biome: human; feature: gut; material: faeces | place: Denmark | collected 2013-09
AAAAAAAAAAAGAAAAGATTAGCAATGAAACTAAAACAATAGGACACAAAGGAGACAACTAAAAAGACCACTGCCTGACCCGTGGGCGGGGAGAAATATATAAAATTTATCTTTGTAGGAAATTAGTTTCAAAGTTTGAATGTGTCGGGGGTGTTTCTCTTTTCCCCCCCCCCCCCCGCCACACTTTCCACATATTCCCCATTGCTTTCTACACATCTGCCCTATCCAAAACGACCATTACAACATTATATATCAACAACTTACATGAATATTCTTTCTTTGGCACACACTTTGAGCTATATTAAAAGTCAATGTAATAGTAATAACCAATTCCTTAACACAAAAGTAGAGAATTGAAAACATATTTCTAATTATCATTAAAGCAAAAGATTATGAAAAAATTAGTATTAGTAGTAGCAATGTTTATGTTTGTTTGTGGTGGTTCATTCCTTGTAAAGGCTCAGAACTCCGCAGAAGCTGTGACAGCCCAGGCAGGAGTTAATGCCTCACTTATCGTTAATGATACAGTAGTGAAAGATACTGTAACCAAAGACGAGCCTGTGAAAACGGAACTGAGTGCACCAACCGCTTTTGTCAATGATACAGTAGTGAAAGACACTGCATCCAAAGACAAACCGGCTGAGCCTGTCAAGGAATAACCTTGCCAACAACAAGCAGGACATAGTCTGCCGAATAATAGTAAGCACACTACAAAAAAAGCCATCCCTACTTCGTCTATTCCGGGGATGGCTTTTTTGTTCTTTCTATTCGTTTCTTATTCCACTGTCAATATCGGGTCGGCTTTCCACGTAGAAACCACACTTGCCGCTTCAGCTTCAAAGCTCTTGTCCGCTAAAGAAACAAATGTTTTAATATTTCCGTTTCCATTATTGAACAACCAGTTGGCAATCATTCCTTCCGCTTCCTCATTCAGTATCTTGCCACTTTGGTCTGCAATCTGCTGTTCCGTCAATGCTTTCGTCCAGATACGGGCGTAACTGATAGCACCATTCAAGCGGCGTTTGCTGTCAGACTGACCGATGTAGAAGTTGGAAGTCAGGTTAATATTCTTCAAATCATCCGGTGTGCCACTTGTATATTGGAGCGTTTCCTTCACACCATTCACATACAAGGCAATCCGGTCACTGCCACTCTTGCTATCATCCAGAACCACGGCAACATCATACCACTTATTAGTCTCTATCTTAGTGGAGCCTTCATATCGGATTTTACCTTTATCGTCTGCTGCCAACTGAAGATAACGTGATTCCGTATCACTATCGTCCTTATGAACATCCACACGCAATAAGAAGTTTTTCTCGATTCCCATCACCGTATTAATCCGCGCATCACCGCTTCCATTCAACGATTCAATATTGAAACGAGCCTCAAACGTGATTGTGCTCACACTCTTCAGCGATTCGTCCGCCACCCCATTATACGTAAACGGTACATGGAAATAATTGCTGCTACCCAAGTTCGCCACTCTATCTGCCAGTACCACTGTTACAGTCAAAGATAATTCCTGGTCTGCCTGGTCTTTGACAACCACTGTGGTGACACCTGCCTTCTTACCAATCAGATTGAAACGGGTATCATCCACCTGCTGAACACCGACTATCTCATCATCTTCCGCTGTAAGACTATAACCTCCGTTTCCTTTTTCTACAGTAATCATCACCTTGTTGTTCACACCGACTCTCGGAGTCAGGTTGGATACATCAATAGAGATAGGATTCACTGTTACTTGAACCGTAGCCTGCTTTCCCTTATGGTCGGTGAAAGTCACCGTGGTATGTCCGCTCTTCAACCCCGTCAATGTATAGAAAGGACGGAACACATCAGTATTGACCATGCCGACAATCGTTTCATCACCCACCGTATAAGACAATTCATCATTACTGGAGAAGTTTCCCATGCTGACAATCAACTGTTTTTCGTCCCCCACTTCCAACGTAACTTGAGATTCATTCACTTCCAGTTCAAAGACCCCTACATTGACCGAAATATTGGCAATCACTCCTTCACCATCCATCACTTCCACCGTAGTGGCTCCATTCTGCGAGCCGCTTCTCACCGTAACCACCTCACCGGAAACCGTAGCCGTTGCGATAGCAGTATTGAAACTCCTCACTGAGTAATTTCCGTTTCCAACCACTATATTCACTTTGGTCTCTTCATTCTGCCCGATACGTATCACCGGTTTATTCACTATCAATTCTATCAGGTCCTTGGCAATATCGTCATCGTCATCATCGTCACAACCGGCAACGGCAAACGACAATACCGATAAAAGCAACAGACACATATATGTATAGATTCGTTTCATCTGATTTTCTTTTTAAAGTTATACATTCCTATCGGTTTACCATCCCGGATTCTGCTCAATAGACGGTGTCTTCTGCAATTCGCTCTGCCGAATCGGGAACAGATAATGCTGGATGGAGAACGTACGTTCTTCCACACAGAAACGTTCCATTCTATATTTTACACCGTCTACAGTAATAGCACCATTCTCATCCTGCACCGGACGCATTCCGTTAATCATCCTTTGGCAACGGGGCAACGCTCCGTTGTTTGCCGCCCAGTATTTCTGCGTACGTTTTGAGTTGTCGCTGCCGCTGGATTTCCAAAGACTCTCTTTAGCCAATTCTTCTTTGCTCGTCGGTTCCAGATACAAACGGCAAGTCCAGGGACGTTTGCCTTCATAGAAGAGCTCCACACGACGTTCGCGCTGAATATATTCACGCATCAACTGCTGATTGGACTTAACTTCCGGTGGCATCGGTTTCATGAACGAACGTTCGCGGACGGTATTTACCAATTTATAAGCCTCATCCAAATCCTCTCCCAGCTCATTGCAAGCCTCCGCATAGATATAGATAAATTCAGGCAGACGCCAGATAGCAGGCGCATTGATGCTGAAGTTACCGGATTTGTTCCAGGACTCCTGCTGGAATTTGCGCAAGTAATATCCGGTAGTCGTCGCATTAGTTGCTCCTATCTTATCAGAACCGCTGGCAGTATTCAGTGTTTTCGATTCATTCTTATTGTTGCGGTAAGGAGCACCGTGATAGATAATATCCCGATAGAAACGTGGGTCACGAGTTCCCTTCACATACGGATTCGCATCATCATAACCGCCTTTGCGCGCTTCCGCCGAATATACAGGATAACCGTAATCACCTACGATATATTCATACTCGTCCACCTGTTCCTGTACAGGCTGCTGACGGGAACTTCCCTCTCGGCTGGGCGGATAAATATCTCCCTGCCAGGCTTGGTCCTTGCTCTTCGTCATAAAGAACACATACTCGTTGGCAAACGCATCCATATCATAGAACATATCCCACAGGCGAGCATACACACGGCTATCATTCAAGTTGCCGTCCGCCGGGTCTTTGAAATCATTTGCGTCATGTTTCATATAAAGAGAATAACGCTTTGTACCACCAACTTCAAAATCCAGTACAGCCTTAGCCGCTTCCTTCGCCCTTCTCCACCGATTGATGTCATACGTATATTCATTCTCGAACACACGACGCAAGTTGTATCCATATTGGGAAGCCCCATTCCACAGCGGAGTCGCCACTATCCAGCGGACAAAGGAAATCAGTCCCAGGCAAGCACCCTTATCCACACGCCCGAAGTTTTCAGAGGTCTTCACGTATTTATTGGGCACCATACCATACGCAGTCTGTGCGTCCGCAACAATTTTTTCCACCATCGTATGAACAGACTCCTTCTTGAAATCCATATTATCTCCGGCATGAACTACATAGTCAATATACGGAGCTTCTCCGTACATACGCAACAGCAACATATGGAAATAACCGCGCATGAAATACATTTCCCCGATACGGTTACGCAAGTCACCGTCCTGTTGAGGATTATCGGGCGTATTATACTTCGCCACATTTTCTATAATCAAGTTCGCCTTACGGATTCCTTCATACAAACTTTCCCAGTACTGACCGCAGCTACCCGGCAAGGAGTTCGGGTTCCAGGCACCGTTATTGAAGTTATTCGTAATATTCCCTTCTACGTTAGTACCTTCACATTCGTCCGTAATGGCACTGTTACTGAAGTGTTCGAAAAACACCAGCGGACGGTCGGCTTTCTTCGCCTTGGCATACACATCCGATACCAGTCCGTTTACTTTCTCATAACGGGCAAACACATCCGCTTCCGTAATGTTGTCATCATCATCCCGGTCGAGGTAATCATTGCACGAAGCGAAAGACAACGTCAGAAGCGATAAAGCGATTGCTGAAAATCTATATAACTGTTTCATGTTTCTATACTGTTTTTAGAATGTAATATCAATACCGAAGTTGAATACCTTTTGAATCGGATACCAGGAAGCACCGTCACCGGACTTCGTTTCCGGGTCGATGTCCACATCACCCAGTTTATCAAAAGTCAACAGATTCAAGCCCTGCACATAGATACGTGCCTGCTGTACATGGAACTTACGCAACCAGTTAGGCGATACATTATAACCGATTTCCACATTCTTCAGACGAAGGTAGGAAGCGTCATACAGGAACAGGCTGCTGTTTCCATTCTTATTGTTATCATGCGTTCCGTAGTGCAAAGCCGGATATTTTGCCGTAGCAGCCGTTTCCGGTGTCCAACGGTCGAGATGCATCTTCTTCACACGCCCGATCTTATCTTGCTCGAACTGCGGGAAGTCAAATACAGCAGCCCCATTCAACAGGATAGATGTTTTGGTGGCTCCCTGCAACAATACACTAAAGTCGAAATTCTTATACTGGAATCCGAAAGGAATACCGAACATAAGCTCCGGGCTACGCGGATTTCCCATAGCCGTACGGTCTTCATCGTCAATCACCCCATTGCGATCCAAATCCTTGTAAACGACATCTCCCGGAATTAACTGCCCCCATGGCTGATAACCGATTTTATTCAAGCGGTCGGCCTCTTCCTGATCGGCCACAAAGTGGTCGAATACATAGACAAAGTTCTCATACAGGCGCTTGCCGGTTTCTTTACGCCAGGAGTTCTTACGGGCTACTTCCGCCTTATATTCCAGGCGGTTGCGGGAGAAGGTCAGATTCGGACGAATATAATAACGGAAATTCTTTCCTATCTTGTCGTTCCAGCTCAATTCGATGTCCACACCACGGTTGCTGACCTCACCCAAATTCTGTAAAGCCGCATCCTTACCTACAATGTCCGGATATCCCATGATACCGTCACTATTCATATCCGTAATAATATCGAACCGATATTCATAGAAAGCATCGACAGTCAATGCCAAACGCTGGTTCAAGGTAGTAAAGTCAATACCTACATTCAACTTGCGGGCTTTCTCCCAAGTCAGGCTTTCATTTGCCAGGTTTCCTTCGGAAGTACCACCCACGTTCGTTCCGAAATTATTGCCGAAATCATAGCTGCTACCACTACCGTAGAAAGCTAAATAAGGGAAACGGCTGCTCACGTTGTCACTACCTACCAAACCATAAGAAGCCCTTACCTTCAAAAAGTCGATCCAGGAAGCCTTCTTCATAAAAGACTCTTCCGAAATCACCCAGCCGATAGAACCTGCGGGGAAAAATCCGTAACGTTTGCCCGGAGCGAAGTTCTCGGAACCATTGTAACCGAAGTTGAACTCCATCAGGTACTTCTGATTATAATAATAGGCAAAACGTCCGGTGATACCCTGGCTATGATAAGCCAGTTCATTATTAACAGTACGGTTGCCACGGTTTGCCAGCAACATCGCTGTCAGTTCGTGACGGTCGTTGAACAAACGGTTGTAGTCCACACGTGCCTGTATATACGTCCGTCCGTCGGAAGCATTATGGCTGAATCCGTTGCCGATAGTCTGGTCGATGTCGTATTTATTACCTGTCTTGTAAGCACCGGTATAATGTCCGCCCGCCATATAGGCATCCGAACCTTCAATCGGCATAAACGTCGCATATTTCGGATATTCACGGTATCCGTCCTTATAAGTATCCAGCTTGCGGTTGATCCAGCGTCCTTCGGAAGCATCATAAGAAAACATCACTTCCGCTTTCAGCCCTTTTGTCAGGAATCCCATATCCAGGTTCATGGCAAAGCTACCGTTCAGATAGGTATTCTTCTCATTCAGATAACCGGTACGGCTCAGCTCACCTAATATATTATAGCGATAGATGTTGTCACCATACAGCATGCCCCGGGAGTTCTGCTGAATATATTCTTCATTCTGCGGATGCGAGTTCTCCTCTACCAAGATAGGCAGATACGGCGGTTGCGTAGCACAGATAGTCATCAGTCGCCCGGCAGTAGTACCCGGTGCATTACGGTCGGTAATACGGGCACCCAGGTCGAGACGTGTACTCAGATAGCGGTTAATATTAATGTCAATATTCGAACGGAAGTTGTAACGGGTAAATCTGGTCTGCGAATTATATTCACCGGCATTCGAATATTTGTAGTTACCGCCCTGTGAAAAATAATTAGCCAGCACATAGTAACGCACCTTGTCCGTACCTCCACGGATAGAAAGGCTGACATCTTCCTGCATACCCGGTTTGAAGGCGAAATCATAATAATCCCAGTCATACCCCAGCCCGTCGGAGTTGTCGCCTTTTGCACGGCGGAAGTTGTCGATAGCCTGTTGAGAGAAAAGATTCAGGCTGCTAATGTCTGCGCCTGTCATCTTGGCGTCATTCAGTCGCGCTTCATTATATAAGGTAGCATAATCGGCAGAGCCCAAATATTCGGGGAATCCGATAGGTTGGTTGATACCGACAGAGGCTTTCAGGTTTACAGTTGCTTTCTCGGCGGCCTTACCACGTTTGGTTGTGATCACGATTACACCGTTCGCGCCACGGATACCGTAAGCGGCAGTTGCGGAAGCATCCTTCAGAATAGTGAATGTTTCAATCTCGTCCGGTGCCAGATAACTCATGTCGCGTTCGATTCCGTCAACAATGACAATAGCACTCTGATTGCCGTAAGTAGCTTTACCACGGATGAACAATTCACTTTGGTCAACACCCGGCTCACCACCCGCATATTGGTTCACAACCAATCCCGGCAGACGTCCGGCAAGTGCATTGTTGATATTGGCGGTCGGACTTTGCGTCAAGTCTTTCGTTGTAATGGTAGCTACCGAGCCGACCATCGTTTCCTTGCGTTGCTTGGTGTAACCTACCACCACAACTTCCTGCAAGGCTTTCGTATCTTCCTGTAATAAGACCGTCAAGTCTTTCTTGGCACCGGGAACAATTTCCTGCGGCTGATAACCCAAGTAAGAAAATACCAGCGGAGCTTCCGCGTATGGCAACTTCAACGTAAACTTACCATCCATATCCGTAATCGTTCCCGCATTGGCTACTCCTTTTACCACAACAGACACACCAATCAACGGGTCATTTGTCGTCTTATCCAATACCGTACCCGATATCGTTATCTTATTGTTTTGCGAAGCCTGTGTCCTTGCAGCTCTGCCTGTCTGCGCCATACTTTGTACAGGGATACCTGCCAGCAAAGCGCAAGAAACAGCCATCAGACAAATATTTCTTTTTATATGTATCATTTTTATTTTCGATTTTCTATGTGTAATGAATCAATCTTATTCCCCTGCTTTCTTCCCAAATTCCGGGCCAACCCAGTTGGCCTCTTCGGAAGCCTTGCCCTGTACCCAGTCCTCATAACGGGCACGAATCTCGATCATTGTCGCTCCGGGAACCTCTGCGTTCAAAGAAATCGTCAGGCGGTCTTCCCTGTTATCGCGATTGCCGAACTTCGGAGCTTTCGCCCAATCGTATTCCCATACATAATATCCTTCCGGATGTGCCAGTGTCCAAAGTACATCGGAGCAACTGCGTAATGCGGCAATAAACTTATTCCTGGTCTTTTCCGGATAAACACTGCTGACAGGTTGTTTCACCATATCCAGGAAATAACGGACAAAGATTCCCCGGAACAAAAGATTATCACCGGAATTACCCTCCCCGCTGAATACCGGATAATTGGAATCCATTTTCTTATTCACCTGATAAGAACCGAAAGCAACAGCGTTACGGAGATATTCCTCCTCACCGGTGGCATTGTAGAGTGCCAAAGCAGATGCCATGAATGTTCCCTGATTGTAAGACAGAGCCACTTTATCCGGGTCACCCGGAGTGCCGTCATCCTTGATTCCCAAGTTATCATATACCTGTCCGGTCGACGTGTCACACAGATAAGCAGTCATCCAGTTGTACACCTCTTTGGCAAAGTTGAGATAATAAGCCGCCTTATCCTCCCATCCCTCTTTCGCTTCTTTGACAGTCAGCTTGTACAGTTTCATAGCCAAAAGACAACCGGGGCCATTTGAACAAGCCATACGTGAAGCCGGCGCATCCGTTTTCCATGCCATGCCGCCTACTCCTTTATAGTCATTCTTGGCTCCCTTAATATGATCCCACATTTTCATCAAGGCACTGTAATAGTCTTCGTCGCCCGTCAGCTCGTACACCCGCAGGCAAGCCAATGCCATCCACTCCATATCATCATAGAAGTTATTCCAGAAGTCCTTGCCACCATAACCGCAATGCTCATTCCAGTCGTCAAAAGCCGGAAGGAACGGTTTCATTATGTTCTCATACAAATCGGCCTGATAAGCAGGATCGTCTGCATGACGGATATAAGCGTCGATGACTATATCCAGCGCATGTCCCTGCGACCATCCGCCGCTGCCCCCTGTACTTGTAGGTTCTCCGGTTTCCGGTGTATTCGGTTTTTCCCAATAAATGCTTCCGCAGAAAGTATCCCGTCCGCCGGCATTCTCAAAGAAATATTTGATGTAAGTTTCTGTACTTGTATTGGCAGCATCCGTCCAGTTTACATCCGACACATATTCGCCGGATGAACTCCCTTTGTAGATGTCACTCAATTCGCCGTCGTCGCAAGCAGCGAACATGGTTAACGTAACACCGCCCAAGAGCAAAGCCTTTTTTGAAAATGATACTATATAGTTCTTCATATTATTATTCAGTTTTAATCTTCATTGGTTTCCGAAGCCACCCAACGATGAGTATAGACTCCAAATTCAGCATTGAAATAAAGGGTAACATCTGTTTTTACCGTTGCATAATACACATTTCCCTGTATTGCGCCCCACTGAAGCAGTTCGTCACAATAACGGAAACTGTAATCCCAAGGATCGGTACCCAACGCCAATTGATACAAGTTGTAATAGCCGGCATCGGTAGCCAAGTTGGGCTGACTCTTATCTTTCTCCTTATGTCCCCAACGATAAGTCGTCCCGTTGATTTCCATCTTAAAGCTATGACGGGTTTCACCGCTTCCTGCCCAACTTTCTGTCTGTTTCCGTGCAGTATAATTCTTCACGCCCCACTTGCCATATCCCAAGTAGTCGAAGTTCTGCCGATATCCGCCCGAATGGTTATAGAGATAGACTGCTCCTATTTCATCATAACTGATGGTTTGTTCACCCATATTGATAGTAATACGGTAAATGCCGGACTTCGGAACGGTCACCGTATACTCTTCACCGTCATTGCGTTCGCGCAACACGCCATTGTCGTCTACATAGTAATAGCATCTGCGTCCCTCTACCGTTGACATAAAGATAAACGGCTGGTCTGCTTTCAACTGAACGAAAGTCTGATAAATTCCTTCGTTCTGCCGGAGCATCTGCAACGCTTCCGCTTCGTCCCCGTCATCTTCCGTACCGATACCTGTGATATAAACCGGTTCATTCTCCGAAGGCATATCGTCAATGCCGTCCATCATAAATATTACGAAATAACCTTCCAGGCTACTGATTGCCTGATCCAATCCACAGTAGGCACGTACTTTCCAACGTAGTGTTCCGTTTGTGTTGCAACGGAACTTGGCAAGTTTGCCAATCGTATTTGCCTGATAATGCGTCAAAGTAAGCTGAGGTTCCAAGCCGTTATTGTCGGAAAAGATAGTTTCTACCGGCTCCGTAAAATCCCCGCCAATCGTATCAATCAGCACTTCGTAACGATATACTGTATTACCGTGTTTCTCAGTAGGCGTCCATTTCAGGATGATGTCCGTCAGTGAAGCTCCCGAAAGCACCACTCGTTCACCGCTAGCCATAGCGTCCATCGTACGTACTGGTTCAGGCGGAACAATCGCTTCATAATCGTCCGGGTCGAATCCCGGATTCAGTTCATTGTCACAAGCCGTCACTCCGATAAGAAAAAACAGCAGGGCAAATTTGATTAGGTTCTTTGTAATCATATTGTTTCTCATATTATTGTATTCCTTGTTTTTAGTATGAATGAGGACATTCCACTCGTTTGTAGCGGTCAGGGAAAGTGACAGGACTTATACTCTTACCGTTGTTATAAACCACTGCATCCAATCCGTCGCCTGCAGAACCATAGTTCTTGAAAACACTGATATCACCAACACCATTAGACGGTATCCAATAACCCAATAAATCAGTATTCGCCTTAGCTTCTTCCTGAGAGTAGTATTTACACATATCCTCTTTTATCTGCTCTGCAGTACGGGCAACTTTCCACATACGCGCCTGAGCAACGGCACAATATCCCAAACGGAATTCACTATTACCCGAACGTCCAATCATCAAGGCGTTATCACCGGATACGGAAGAAAGAACCAAATACGGATCGGGTCGTACATCTTCATAATCACTGCTTGCAGGAGTCAGCGTTTCACGCACACCATTGATATACATCTTGTAAGCCTCCTTTGTACTGCCCTGTGTTCCATCAAACACAATAGCGATATGATACCATTTCCCGTTTCCCTGACGGTCATTGCCCATTTTCTGCTGACTGCGGAAACGGGGGTCATTGTATTTATCCCCATTCAAATTATTGGGATCTTTATGGATTTTGGTAGCTATTTCAAAGCGCAAATCAGTATCCCCATTGGATTCGCAACGAAGCAGGAAAACACCTTCCAACCCGATAAACGACTGCAAAGCACGTGAGTATGTCGGATAAAATACCATCTCAAAAGTAAGTTGTTGCATATTATCCAAAGCCTGGTTACCTTCTACAAATTTCTTGATGTCAATCTTAAAGCAACGGTCAGAGTCGAGGAAGGTTGCCATCGGCATGACAGTAACCGGTAAGTCCAACTTCTTCCCGGCAGCATCCGTAATTATAAGCGTAGTAGTTCCCAGCCAGTTAGCTTCAATTTTCAGATGACCGTTTTCATCTATTTCCGCTGATTTCAAGTACTTCCTATTATCATCCGTCAATGGCGCTAACTGATATTCACCGTTACCACGGGAAATTGCAATCTCTTTTGAATTATCAAATCCGTTGATAGTTAATGAAGTCGCATTATCTTCCAACTTGATTTCATACGGATTTACCGTTACCGCAATTTCTTTTGACGAACCTTTCTGGTCGGTCACAATCACCTTTACATCCCCTCTTGCTTTCGGCTTCAGTGTAATCAGATTCTCTTTCTCGGTAGCTTCTACAACGGTAGCCTCCGTAGTCGGTTCGCCGTCTCCCACCTGATAAGTAAAGCTATATCCACCATTCCCTTTTTCAATCTCGATATACTGAGACTCGGCATCCGGCTCCGCAAAAACCGCTTCGTTGGCTTTCAGCGTCAAGTCAACGATATTTACTACCACAGGAATAACTACCGTCTTACCTTTTTTATCAGTAATCGTAATTTCGACAGGTTCTGCTCCTGTTTCAAATTTGGCAGTTACGGGGAATACCTGACCGGAGAGTTCGCCCACTTCGATATACTTGTCGGCACCTTCGGGAATGGAAATCTCATAATTACCATTACCAGTCAGGATTTTCACCATTCTTTTTTCACCGATAAACAAATCGAAGCCTTCTTCCGGTACATCTGCCGTCAAGTCCCAGAGTTTGGCTACCTGAACCTGAATCCTAGCCACTTTCTTGCGTCCGTCTACTACTAATACAGTTGTTTCGATGCGGTTATTTTCTTCAAGCCGGCTATTCTCCGTAGCTTTAATTGTTACTTTATTACCACTGACCGTAGCTGTCGCTATACTTTCATCAAATGGTTTCACATAATAATCTCCATTACCGGAAGTAATACCTACCGTAATTTCGTCTCCTTGCAGTAGTGTCACCGAATTATTATCGACCACCAAGTCAGTTGCCGGCTTCACCTCCTGTTCTTCTTTATCATCACTGCACGAAACCATAAAAAATGGAAGGGCCAATGCTGACAGGAATAAAAAACTAAGTTTCCTTTTCATTAGATTAAAGATTAATAAATTAATACTTTCGATTTTATCTACTTAAATTTTCGATGAAGCAAAGATAAAATCACTAAACTCTACCAAAAGAAATCAAACTCTACTTTTTTACTTTTTGGCACGGATACTTACCATATTAACACGGATATTTACTTCTTCTTTTTCTCGGAAAATCCCCCGCTACAGCCTATTGCCGAACCTCTTCCAAATGTTTCATCCGAAATTCTTTTGGCGTGCACTCGTACTTTTCACGGAACACTTTGAAGAAAGTTACCTTATTGGAGAACCCTGAATCGAATACTATTTCATCAATAGTCTTTTTAGTCGTCAGCAGCAAATCCTTGGCGATATGCAAACGACATTCCTTTATCAGATCCGTCGGACTATCTTCACCGATTTCTTCCATTTTCCGGTAAAGGCTACGCGGGCTGATTGCCAGCCGGTCGGCGATATAACGCGGGGTCAGTTCCTTATTCGTTATATTATCATTGATAATCTTCAAGACAGACTGGAGGAATTTCTTCGATTCCTTATGTGTCAGCTTGCCGTCCGACTTCTCAAAGGAACTGATGGGCGAACTGAAATAGTTTTTCAGCACTTCCTTACGCTCCATCACCTGCCCCACCGATATGCGGAGATATTCCGCATTAAACGGTTTCGTGATATACATCTCCGCACCTGCCGAGAGAGCCGCCATCTGCTCTTCCATCTCATGTCGTCCGGAAACTATGATGATAGGTATATGTGCCGTCTCTTTCACCGCCTTAATCCGCCTGGTCAGTTCAATGCCACCGATTCCCGGCATCATGACATCACAGATTATCACATTCGGATAAACTTCGTTCATCACCTGTTCCACCCGCTCAGGGTCCTGCAGGGTTACTACATTAAAGTCACCGGAGAAGATTTCACCGATAAACCACAGCATTTCTATTTCATCATCAACCACCAACAAGGTAGGACGCATCTTATCAAACTCATAATGAGGAAGTTTCAGAACAGGCTGTGTGTCTATCTTCGGAATATATTCCGAAGTAATCCGCTTTGTTGCCGTTGCTCCGGTAGTCGGCTCCATGACAGGCAAGGTCAATGTGAACATCACCCATCCGTCAGGCGTATTTTCCACTTTCAGCGTGCCGTTCAGCAACTTCGCCATATTGTAGGAGATGGCAAGCCCCAATCCATTACGGGAGAAGTTCTTCTCATCCTGATTTTCAAAGTTATCCAGGATAGAATAGCGGTTGAAGATATGCTGGAAATCTTTTTCCTTGATGGCACTTCCTTCATTGGCTACCCGGAGCACCAATACACCTTCCTCAGCCGTATCCACTTCAATCTTAATGCTTTGCCCGTCGGGAGTATATTTGAATGCATTCGAAATCAGATTGATAATGATTGTATTCAGGAAGCCTTTGTCCGAGTTCCACATCACCTGTTCGGGAATCTTGCTCAGGAAAGTAATATTTCTCGATTTCGCCATTTCGACAAAGGTTCTGGCTATTCCTTTTACGATGGACGATACATTTAACGTTTCAATACGCACTTCCCTGTTGCCCGTCTCGATACGGCGGAATTCAATCAGTTCATGAATCAGGTTATTCAGACGCTCGGCATTGGTCTGAATCATCTGTACGTAGTCTACCACAAACTTGCTCAGTCCGTTGGACGAAAGGATGCGTCCGCAAGGGCCGTAAATCAAAGTCAGCGGCGTGCAAAATTCATGAGCGATATTTGTAAAGAAGCGGAGTTTGGATTCAAAGACATTCTTTTGATGACGTTTCTCTATTTCGTTCAGCAATTCCTGCTTCTTGCGTTTGGAGCGCAGGATAAAGGAACGTATCAGCAAGGCAGCCAGCAAAAGCAGGCACAAGGTATAAATCAGATAAGCCCACCAGGAAGCATACCACGGGTCGCCGATACGGATGACCAAAGAGTAGACATCACTCTCTTTATCAAAGACACTATTATAGTATTTCACCAGCAGCGTATATTCGCCGGGAGCCATATTCGTAAAAGACACTCCGCTCTCCGAACCGTTGTTCACCCATTGGTCGCTCAAACCTTTCAGCTTATAGAAATAGGTGCAGTTGTTACCATTCAGATAATCCACCGAAGCAAAGGAGACAGAAAAGAAGTTTTGATTGTACTGCAGGTTCAGCACCTCCGTATCCTTTTTCCGGGTGAGAAATTCGCCCAAGTTATATTGTTCGCCAAAAATGGATAATTTATCAAAATAGACGGGCGGTGTATAAAGCTGTTCGGGACGACCGTCCGCACGGATGGCAACAAAACCGTTGATGCCGCCGAAGAACAATGTACCCGTCCGAGGATCGCGGTAAGCGGCTCCGTCACTGAACTCCACCACTTTCAGCCCGTCACCGAAACCATACGAACGGAATACATTCCGGCGGGTATCGAAGTTAATTAGTCCCAGGTTGGTACTTAACCAGAAGTTATCGGATGAGTTTTTGAGAATGGCATGAATCGTGTTGTTCAGGAAGCCATTCTTCGCATTAAAAAGTTGGTAAGAAGTCTCCGAGGTATATTTTATCAGCCCGTAGCTCGTGCCGAAAAGATAATTGTTACTGCTGTCCTTGCTGATGGCGAGAATATTGTTCAGCGTCATGTTCTCATATTTATGAGTAGATACAGGCTCCAGTCCGTTCGTTGTCTTGTTGAAGCGGAACACCCCATATCCTTTATTGCCAAAGAGCAGACGGGATTCGTCTTCCGCATAGATAGTAAAGAAGTAGTTCGAGCCCAGTTCGCCATCGTTGATGACATAACGCTGGGCATCTACGATGACCGGATTATCCGGTGTTCCGGCAATACGGGCTTTCAAGACTCCCATTCCTACACTTGCCAGCCATAGTTCGGAGTCCGCCGTTTCGTAAATATCGTGTATATATTTGAAGTCTTCGTTAGCTACCCGGATAGGGATATTCCTGACACGTTTTTCCTTGTACGAATAATAGCTCAGCCCTTCTTCATCGCCTATCCAAAGAAGATTCCGGTGACTTTTGGCAAAACAATAGACGGCGTTGCTTCCCAATGCACTGTTGGAAGTGGTCAGCGTCTCCGCACGACAGTCGGAAATGCTCTTATCAACCTCGTAATCATAGATTTTCAAGATGCCGTTTCCCTTTGTGCCTACCCAGAAAGTACGGTCTTCATCAAGATAAAGGGCACGTACGGGGCGTTCTATCTTCTCGCTGTAATTGCTGAGCACCGTTGATTTGATAGAATAGAGAGGGGTGGAATAAAGATAAACCCCTTGTCCGTCCGTACCTATCCACACAATATCCTGAAAACGGTCTTTCTTGAGACAAAACACGCCACTGTTGACAGGCAACGGCTGAATCTGATAGGTATTCGTTCCCTTCTGCTTCTCCAATAACAGAATGCCGTCCATCAGAAAACCGACAAAGAAGCTGTCGTGATAATGAACAATGGAAGAGATTTTGCCGCGTGCCTGTATCTCTTTGCCCAGATTGGCGATAAACTCATTCTTTTTGGTCGGGATATGGAAAGCGTAGAAGTTATAGTCCTTGTCGATGTAATAAAGAGATTGCTCATCATTGAAGCAGTAAATCAGTGAAGTCTGATAAATCAGGCTGGTTTTCTGCGGCAGCAAAGTGATGTCTCCCGAGGCGGACTCCTGCTGTATGTCATAACAACGGTTGTACCCTTTCATCACTACCCACATACGGTTGTTGCCGTCGATAAAAAAATCTACGATGTCCGAGATGGGAATACCCGTAATATTTATTTTCCTGAAAGCCCCCTCTTTCTTATGATAATAATAGATGCAGTTGCTGTCCTGGATAATAAACAGATTGCCATTGGTATCCTTGTTCATAAAGAAGAGTTTCTGAAACTCATTGTAGTGCGTAATCGTGTTGGTTCGCCTGTCCAGCCGGTTCAGTCCGTAGTAGGTTTGAATCCAGTAAATTTCGTCACCGGTATATACAATATTGTCAATTAGATTACCGGATAAGTAATCTTCCTTGTCACGTGTTTTAAACTCTTCGATTTCCTGTCCGTCGTATATATTCAGTCCGTCGCAAGTACCTATCCACATCAGCCCGCGTTCGTCCTGGCACAGAGATGTAATCGAACTGTTAGACATATATTCCTTGTCTGCAATCTGCTTCAGGTTATAGGCGGAAGCCGTATGTATCAACAGATTAAGGATTAAAACAAAGATAAAAAACGGTTGTCTATTCATGGCGTGTCATTCTTAGATTTGATGTATGGCAAAGGTAAACAAAAAAATATTTCGCGCTTTTTTCTGGCAGGAATATAAGTTAAGTTCCACGCCATAATGGTTAACATTAGCGCCATCAGGCATTTTTGCTTTTCTATTCGTGGAAGCACATTCCTTTTCTCCCTATTTTCGTCGTAGAAATTATTATCAAATCAATAAATTCATTTGTTCATGAAAGCACATTTTTCATTTAAACACTTGTTATTTCTTGGAAGTGCCGTGTTGTACACCCTGCAATCTTCCGCCGTAAAGAATCCGGTGGACTATGTCAGCACATTGGTAGGCACCCAATCCAAGTTCGAACTGTCCACCGGAAATACGTATCCGGCTACGGCACTGCCGTGGGGAATGAATTTCTGGACACCGCAGACCGGTAAAATGGGAGACGGCTGGGCATATACGTACAATGCCGACAAAATCCGGGGATTCAAGCAGACGCACCAACCCAGTCCGTGGATGAACGACTACGGCCAGTTTGCCATCATGCCCATTACCGGCGGACTGGTATTCGACCAGGACCGGCGCGCCAGTTGGTTCTCTCACAAGGCGGAAGTCGCCAAGCCTTATTATTACAAGGTGTATCTAGCCGACCATGACGTGACTACCGAACTCGTTCCCACCGAACGTGCAGCCATGTTTCGCTTTACGTATCCCGAAACGAAGAATTCCTATGTCATCCTGGATGCCTTCGACAAAGGTTCTTACATCAAAGTGATTCCCGAAGAGAACAAGATTATCGGCTATTCGACAAAGAACAGCGGCGGTGTGCCCGAAAACTTCAAGAACTACTTTGTAGTGCAGTTCGACAAGCCGTTTACGTTTACTTCCACCGTTTCGGAAAACAGGATTCTCCCTAATGAAACGGAAGCGAAGGGGAACCATACGGGAGCTGTCATCGGATTCGCCACGAAAAAAGGAGAAATCGTCCACGCCCGTGTCGCCTCTTCTTTTATCAGCCCCGAACAGGCGGAACTGAACCTGAAAGAGCTAGGCAACAAGACTTTCGACCAACTGGTGAGCAGCGGACGAAACATATGGAACCGTGAAATGGGCAAGGTAGAGATAGAAGACGACAACATCGACAACCTGCGCACGTTCTACTCCTGCCTGTACCGTTCGATGCTCTTCCCGCGCAGTTTCTACGAAATAGACGCGAAGGGACAAGTGATGCATTACAGCCCTTACAACGGCAAAGTACTTCCGGGGTATATGTTTACCGACACCGGATTCTGGGATACATTCCGCTGTCTGTTTCCTTTCCTCAACCTGATGTATCCGTCAATGAACCGGAAGATGCAGGAAGGACTGGTGAACGCTTACAAGGAAAGCGGCTTCCTGCCCGAATGGGCGACACCGGGACACCGCGACTGCATGGTAGGCAACAACTCGGCTTCCGTTGTAGCGGACGCCTATATCAAAGGTTTGCGCGGATATGACATCGAAACTCTTTGGGAAGCGTTGAAACACGGAACGAACGCGCATCTCCGCGGGACTGCTTCCGGCCGTCTCGGTTATGAGTCCTACAACCAACTGGGCTATGTAGCCAACAACATCGGAATCGGGCAGAACGTAGCCCGCACCCTCGAATACGCTTATAACGACTGGACTATCTATGCATTAGGCAAGAAACTGGGTAAACCGGCCGACGAAATCGAGATTTATAAAAAGCGCGCACAGAACTACAAGAATGTCTATCACCCGGAACGCAAACTGATGGTGGGCAAGGACGATAAAGGTGTATTCAACCCCAACTTCGACGCGGTAGACTGGAGCGGCGAATTTTGCGAAGGTAACAGTTGGCACTGGAGTTTCTGTGTATTCCACGACCCGCAAGGGCTTATCGACCTGATGGGCGGCAAGAAAGAATTCAATACCATGATGGATTCCGTATTCGTAATTCCGGGCAAGCTGGGAATGGAAAGCCGCGGCATGATTCACGAAATGCGCGAGATGCAGGTGATGAACATGGGACAATATGCACACGGCAACCAGCCGATTCAGCACATGGTTTATCTTTACAACTATTCCGGCGAGCCTTGGAAAACCCAGTACCGGGTACGCGAAATAATGGACAAGCTGTATACCGCCGCACCGGACGGTTATTGCGGTGACGAGGACAACGGTCAGACTTCTGCCTGGTATGTATTCTCCGCCTTAGGCTTCTACACTGTTTGTCCGGGAACCGACGAGTATGTCGTAGGCTCTCCTCTCTTCAAATCAGCCAAACTGCATCTGGAGAACGGGAAAACAGTCACTATCAAGTCGGATAACAACCAGCCCGACCACTGCTACATCAAAGAAATGAAAGTGAACGGAAAGCCGTACTCACGCAATTATCTTACACACGACCAGTTGACGCGAGGTGCGAATATCCAATTCCGGATGAGCCCTGTACCCGACAAACAACGGGGAACCACTGAAAAAGATGCTCCCTACTCTCTTTCATTTGAATAAAATATCGTACTTTTGAAGTCTGAGAATTATCTATCAAACAAACTATAAAAACATGAAACTTAAAAGCCTTTTATTTATTGCTATTGTCGCGATAGTCTTTTGCGGTTGCCAAAGTAACTATCAGCCTACTTCCATCACCGTTGCCTCCTACAATCTGAGAAACGCCAACGGCAGCGACTCCGTCAACGGAAACGGTTGGGGACAACGTTATCCGGTCATTGCCCAAATGGTGCAATACCACGATTTCGACATTTTCGGCACGCAGGAGTGCTTCATTCATCAACTGAAGGACATGAAAGAGGCATTGCCCTGCTATGACTATATCGGTGTAGGCCGCGACGACGGCAAGGAGAAAGGTGAACATTCTGCTATTTTCTATCGTACGGACAAGTTCGACGTGATAGAGAAAGGCGATTTCTGGTTGTCGGAAACTCCCGACGTGCCGAGCAAAGGTTGGGATGCCGTACTGCCGCGTATTTGCAGTTGGGGACATTTCAAATGCAAGGACACCGGTTTCGAATTCCTTTTCTTCAACCTGCACATGGATCACATAGGAAAGAAGGCACGCGTGGAAAGCGCATTCCTCGTACAGGACAAGATGAAGGAACTCGGCAAAGGCAAAGACCTTCCGGCTATCCTGACGGGGGATTTCAATGTCGACCAGACTCACCAGTCGTATGATGCTTTCGTGAGCAAAGGGGTATTGTGCGACTCTTACGAGAAGTGTGATTTCCGCTATGCCATCAACGGCACGTTCAATGACTTCGACCCGAACAGCTTTACGGAAAGCCGTATCGACCATGTGTTCGTTTCCCCGTCTTTCCACGTGAAAAGATATGGCGTACTGACGGATACGTATCGCAGCATCGTAGGAAACGGTGAGAAGAAGCAGGCGAACGACTGTCCGGAAGAAATCGACATCAAGGCTTACCAGGCACGCACGCCTTCCGACCATTTTCCCGTGAAGGTGGAACTGGAGTTTGACGAGCGGCAACAGAAATAATATTTGTCAGCCGTGTGCCGTCTATCCGTCATTCGGCTGACACTTTTCACTAATAACCTGAAAGTTTCAATTCCCAACTCCGATACTCCTATGAGAAATATATGTTTTGCAGCCTGTATGCTATTTTGCCTTACTTCCGCAGTAGGAAAGACTCCGGGAAATGCCCGCTATCTTTCTATTGCCGACTCGATTCTATATAATGTCTTGAATCTGTATCAGACAAATGACGGGCTACTGACAGAAACGTATCCCGTCAATCCCGACCAGAAAATCACTTATCTGGCAGGCGGTACGCAACAGAACGGAACGCTGAAAGCGTCTTTCCTATGGCCGTATTCCGGGATGATGTCGGGCTGTGTGGCGCTATACAAAGCTACGGGAAATAAAAAGTACAAAAAGATACTCGAAAAGCGGATTCTTCCGGGAATGGAGCAGTATTGGGA
>OJJH01000277.1_pt1 | contig 19717 bp, 20 predicted proteins | sample 1596251 | NCBI WGS metagenome assembly OJJH01 (sample SAMEA4350153, study PRJEB24818) | metagenome | biome: human; feature: gut; material: faeces | place: Denmark | collected 2013-09
ATACAGATACTATCTGATAGGCGGACTTTTGTTTGCTGCCTTTCTGATTTATGTAATTGTTCTGTCATTAGGCCCCCGAAAATTACGTATTGATGCCGAAAATATTCAGATAGCGGAAGTGAAAGAGGATAATTTTATGGAATATGTAGATGTGGAGGGACTGATTCAGCCTATACTGACTATCAAAATCAATACCCGCGAAGCGGGAAGCGTTGAAAGCATCGTTGGTGAGGAAGGGAGTCTGCTCCATCAGGGGGATACCATTATCGTCCTTTCCAATCCAGACCTGCTTCGCAGCATTGAAGACCAGCGTGACGAATGGGAAAAGCAAATGATTACCTATCAGGAACAGGAGATTGAGATGGAACAGAAAAGTCTTAATCTGAAGCAGCAGGCTCTGACGAATAATTATGAACTGGAACGACTGAAAAAGAGCATTGCCCTTGATCGGGAAGAGTTTCAGATGGGAGTAAAGAGTAAGGCTCAACTACAAGTAGCCGAAGATGAATATAACTACAAACTAAAAAACGCGGCATTGCAACAAGAAAGCCTGCGACATGATTCGGCTGTTACGATGATTCGTAAAGAACTGATTCGCAATGACCGTGAACGGGAGCGCAAGAAATATGAACGTACTCATGAGCGATTGAATAACCTGGTGGTGACGGCTCCTATAAAAGGGCAACTAAGCTTTGTCAGGGTTACTCCGGGGCAGCAGGTTTCTTCCGGCGAAAGCATTGCCGAAATAAAGGTACTCGATCAGTATAAGATACATACTTCGCTAAGCGAATATTACATTGACAGGATCACTACCGGACTGCCTGCTACCGTCAATTATCAGGGAAAGAAATATCCGCTGAAAATAACGAAAGTCGTCCCTGAAGTAAAAGACCGTATGTTTGATGTCGATCTTGTCTTTACCGGCGATATGCCCGATAATGTCAGAGTTGGCAAAAGCTTCCGTGTACAGATTGAATTATGTCAGCCGGAACGGGCGCTTATTATTCCACGGGGTAATTTCTATCAGTCTACAGGAGGACAATGGATTTACAAAGTGAATGCTTCGAAGACAAAAGCAATCCGTGTACCATTAAGTATTGGGCGGCAGAATCCGCAGCAGTACGAAATTACGGAAGGTTTGCAGACGGGAGATTGGGTAATTACGACAGGATATGATACCTTTGGCGATGCAGAGGAGTTGATATTGAAATAAGGAATATATAATATTATGAAGATAATACGGTTGGTAATTTATTAAGGAACCGATTTATTTCTCATAAAAACGAATAAACACAATAACTTTTAAATATTACAATTATGATCAAGACAATTAATTTACAGAAGATTTTCAAGACCGAAGAAGTGGAAACTTGGGCGTTGAATAATGTAAGTATCGAGGTGAAGCAAGGAGAGTTCGTTGCCATTATGGGACCTTCCGGTTGTGGAAAGTCAACATTGCTCAATATTCTTGGGTTATTGGACAATCCGACAGGAGGGGAATATTACCTCAATGGAACAGAAGTTTCCAAGTACACAGAGTCACAGCGTACCAGCCTTCGTAAAGGAGTGATCGGTTTCGTCTTTCAAAGCTTCAATCTGATAGATGAATTGAATGTTTATGAAAATATTGAATTGCCTTTGCTTTACATGGGTATCTCAGCTTCCGAACGTAAAAAGAGAGTGGAGACTGCTATGGAACGAATGGCTATCACACATCGCAGCAAACACTTCCCGCAACAACTTTCCGGAGGTCAGCAGCAGCGTGTTGCTATTGCCCGTGCAGTAGTTGCCAATCCTAAGTTGATCCTGGCCGATGAGCCTACCGGTAATCTGGACTCAAAGAATGGTAAAGAAGTAATGGGGCTATTGAGCGAATTGAATAAGGAAGGAACAACGATTGTAATGGTAACGCACTCCCTGCATGACGCCAGTTACGCTGATCGCGTCATCAATCTGTTCGACGGACAAATAGTAACTGAAGTCAGTATGTAACATTAAAAGAGTATGATGATAAAACATTATCTAAAAGTAGCTTTCCGCAATCTGGCGAAATATAAGGTGCAAAGTATTGTTAGTATTTTAGGATTGGCAACAGGCTTTGTATGCTTTGCATTGTCTACTTTATGGATTCGTTATGAAATGACTTATGATAATTTTCATGAAGGTGCGGAACGTATTTATCTGGCAGGTAATCGTTTTCGTCTTGTAGGAGATGGCTTTTCTCTGAATTCATCGATCTTATTGGCTGATTATATACTAAAGAACTGTCCGGAAGTGGAGAAAGCGTGTCATATAAAATATGCTTATGGAAACAGTGTAAAGTATGAAGAAGCTGAATTTGAGATGTTTCAATTAAAAGTTGATCCCAGTTTTATTTCTATGTTCAATATCACTGTTTTGAGCGGAGACAGTCGTTTACTCACCTATACAATTCAGGCTTTTTCCCTTTTAATGAAAAATAAGTAAATGATGGAAAATCTCGTACTATTGAAACTGATATTTAGAAATTGGTGGCGTAATAAACTCTTTGCGGTTATATCTTTGGTGAGCCTTGTTATTGGCATTTCCTGTACCAATCTTTTGGTATCGTTTGTTATTCATGAATATACGGTTGAGGGTGGAAATCCTAATAAAGACCGGATTTTGCGTTTGACTCAACAATTGCCGTTTATGCAAGACAGACAGGGGACATTTGTTTATGGAGGCGCTGTTCAGGATATTATTGCTCCGTTTCCGGAGATTGAGTCATATCTCCGGTTTAACGAGAAATGGGCGACTAATATAGAAGTTGACGGACAGCAATTCCCAGCGCAGGTAGTTGTAGAAGTTGACAGCTCATTTTGTGATTTTTTTCCATATCAGACAGTATCCGGTGATATAAAAGAAGCTTTAATGAAGCCGGACTGTATTGCGTTAAATGAAAAGAAAGCCTTGCAATTAGCAGGGACACGTGATTGTATAGGTCGGGAGTTGTCTATCATTTATGGGGATAAAGTTGAAATGAAAAGAATTTCAGCTGTGTTTAAGCCCTACGCGCAAGCTGCTCTTCAGATTGATGTATTGGACGGTTCTCTGAATTTAAATGAAGAAGGAACTGCCTGCATGGTTCTCTTGAAAAAACGGACTAACTTGAAAACATTCCAGGAACGTTTTCAAGCGACAGAATTACCGGCACTTTTAGGGAAAGGATATTATCGACTCCAGACACTACAAGATTCTTATTTCGATACGGAGTTGGCAGAGTCTACAAAATCATTCTCTCATAGACAATTAGTTTTACTTAGCATAGGGCTGTTATCGGCATTACTCATTTTATTTATCGCTTGTTTCAATTATGTGAATCTTAGTTTTTCCCGTCTTCTGAAACAGGTAAATATGCTTCATGTCGAGACATTGATGGGAGCTTCTCATTCCTATATCTGCCGGCAACTGTTTGTCGATACATTCTTGACCGTATTTATAGCTTTTGTTCTGTCTATTCTGGTGATGGGGGATGTGCTTTCTCTCTTTAACTACTCCTTTGACACTCATCTGACTTTTAGTTTTATTCTTTCATGGAAGGTTTTACCATTAATTCTTTTATTTGTTTTGGTATTAGCGGTTGTGCCGGCTGTATATATGGCAAAAAAACTGAATCGAATATCTATCAGTGGATATTGCCAATTCTTTCTAGGAAGAAAGAGAAAAAGGCTGGTAGCTATTCTTGTCGGCTTACAATTGATTATCTCTATCGGATTAATGACGGCTTTTATGATGATACGCTCGCAGCTTTCTGCAATAGAAAAACAGGGAGAGCAATATAAAGGAGTGATTGTTTTAGGTAGTGAACATTCTGTTCCAACCATTCCTTTGTATAATGATATTAAAAAAATGCCGGGTATCCAGATGGCTGTATTGTCAAAGAATTGTATGACTAATCCGCCTAGTATTGCTATTCCGGTGAAACAAAATGGTCAGGAAACAATGGTGATGAAAGTATTATTGACCGAATGTCCCGAACTATTGGACTTGTTCAATATAGATTTCCTTCGCCCTGAACAGCTAGCAGATTTATTGCCTAAAACAGCTAATCCGGTTGTAGTGAATGAAACATTTGTGCGTCTCTTTGTCTCATCAGGAGAGGACCCCGTAGGGCAAACATTAAGTAAATATAATCAGGATAATATGGGTGAGGGAACTATTATTGGTGTATTTAAGGATTTTAGATTGAATTCGCTCAATATGGAAATAACTCCAATGCAGATTACACTCCAAGAGGTGCCTGTAAATCAGTCTACTTTTATCTCATGCCGTATAGATGAAAGCAGACACAGCAAGACGATGAAAGCTCTCCGGCAATTATGGGGGAAATATTATCCGGGACATTCTTTTATTTATGTAGATACGTATCAGCAATATCTGGCCGACAACATGGATATGGTAAAATTCTCACGATTATTGTTAGCTTATGCTATAATCAGTTTATTTCTGACTCTCTTTGGCGTTTTTGGAATAACCTGGTATGCAGTAGAACTGCGAAAGAGGGAGATTGCCATCCGGAAAGTACACGGCGCCTCTTCATTGCAAATTCTGTTATTGCTGAACCGCCCATTTTTTCTTTATATCTTATTTGCTTATGTGATAGCTGTTCCGATAGTGTTTGTTTTAATGAGATATTGGAGAGGACAATTTGTATATCCTGCAATTTGGGGGATAGATGTGTTTGTAATACCTATTGTCATACTTGTGTTTGTAACTTTTGTCACTGTCGTTTTTAACGGGTATCATACAGCATTAAGCAATCCTTCGGAAACAATAAAGACTGAATGAGTCTATAGATTAATGCAATGATTTCACCGTTTTTACTTTAAAAGACAATTGGAAAAAATTATCTTTGCACTATTCCAATTTTTTTCAAATAAGAGAATGTATATGAATAGAATGAACGTTTTTTTATTGTTTGCTGTTGTGATTGGTTTTAGTGCCTGTCAATCAAAAAGTAAGCAAGCGGCAGAGCGGGAGATAGTGGCTGACGGCAGTCTGCCTGTTGCTCCAACAGAAGAAGAAAAAACAATAACCGGAGTTGTGGGAGATGCTTCGATGAATAACTTTATGCTAATTACTCCGCAAGGAGATACGCTCTTTATTAGTACAATGGATCAGGAACCGAACGATATTGCTGGTTTTGAACTGGGAGATACGGTAAGAGTGAATTATATAGAAGAAGAGGAAGAACCCGGATCAAGTACTATACCGACCGCTCAAAAAGTAATTGTGATAGGAAAGAAAAGCCGGAATAAATAATTAATCTAACAATAACACAGAAATTATGAAAAAGAAAATGTTGGCGGCAATTTTGCTGACGGGATTATTGGTTGCATGTAGCGGTAACTCTACTTCAGTTGTAGGTGTATGGGTAGAGCCTGTACCGGGTATGGAAGGACAAATGCAAGGTATTAAGATAGAAGAGGGTGGTACTGCATCTTCTGTTAATATGGCTACATTGGTTTATGAAAACTGGAAGCAAGAAGGCGATAAGCTGATTCTGTCAGGGAAAAGTATTGGTAATGGACAGACTATTGAGTTTATAGATACAATGGAGATTAAAAAGTTGATGGCTGATTCGTTAGTCTTGAATAATCGCGGAATGGAGATTCGCTATGCGAAACAGAAAAAATGTGATTAATATGTGAGTATACCCTTATTTAATAAATAAAAAAGCTATTTTCCTGATTTGATAAAGGAAAATAGCTTTTTTATTAGGATTCTAAATGCTGATTATAAAAGGTCTAAGGCTTTGAACGCTTTTGTCAGCTTTTCTACAGCACTGTCAATCTGCTCTTTTGTATGAGTAGCCATCAATGCCACACGCACCAATGTATCTTGTGGAGCACATGCCGGCGGAATAACCGGATTGATGAACACACCTTCATCAAAAGCTAATTTCGTAACCATGAAAGTCTTTTCCGTATCACGTACATAAAGAGGAATGATAGGTGATTCTGTCGCACCGATTTCAAAACCGGCTTCACGGAAACGTTTCAATGCATAGTTGGTAGCTTCCCATAGAGCCTCAAGTCTTTCCGGTTCGTTTTGGATGATATGGAGAGCTTCCAAAGCAGATGCAGTAGCAGCCGGAGTATTGGAAGCGCTGAATATATAAGTACGCGCATTGTGACGCAGCCAGTTGATGATTGAAGAATCAGCGGCAATAAAGCCACCGATAGAAGCCAGTGATTTACTGAAAGTACCCATAATCAAGTCAACCTCGTGAGTCAGACCGAAATGGTCGCAAACACCGCGTCCTTGTTTACCGAATACACCTAAGCCATGAGCTTCGTCCACCATGATAGTAGCATTGTATTTATGCTTCAAGCGTACGATTTCGGGCAAGTTTGCCAAGTCACCTTCCATAGAGAACACACCGTCCACTATGATTAGCTTCACTGAGTCCGGATTGCACTTTTGAAGTTGCTTTTCCAGATCAGCCATGTCGTTGTGCTTATATTTTAATTGTTGGGAGAAAGAGAGACGACGGCCGTCTACGATGGATGCGTGGTCACGGTCATCGCAGATGATATAATCATTGCGGTCTGTCAAAGCAGGAATAACTCCGGAATTTACCGTAAAACCGGTAGAGAAACACAGAGCTTCATCTTTGCCAACGAAAGCAGCCAGTTCTTTTTCCAGTTGGACATGCAGGTCAAGCGTACCATTCAAGAAACGCGACCCTGCGCATCCGGAACCATATTTATGCATGGCTTGAATACCAGCTTCAATAACTCTTTCATCTCCCGTAAGGCCAGTGTATGCATTGGAACCGAACATCAATACTTCGTGTCCGCCCATCTCTACCTCTGTACCCTGTTTTCCTTCTATCTCACGGAAATATGGGTAAACGCCCTGTGCCATAAATTTTTGTGGCAGGTCGTATTTAGCTAACTTCTCTTGTAATAATCCCATGAATTATAATTTATAATACTCATATACTCAGACCATTCGCTGACGGTCTAATATCCTTTTATCTTAACAAGTGTTTAAAACAGGGGGCAAAGATAACAATTTTTGCTTTCATCTGTTCTTTTTAAGAGAAAAAAGTTGCTCGCTTGAGATTAGAAACCTCTAATAGATTAAAATTTAAGATATTTATATTACTTTTGTCGTCTACAATCGACAAGAATAGCATGAACGAAAGTATGAAAAAAATAAAATTCATCGTCAACCCTATTTCAGGAACACAAAGTAAAGAATTGATTCTTAACTTGCTGGATGAGAAAATAGACAAGACGAAATACTCTTGGGAAGTAGTGTATACAGAGAGAGCCGGTCATGCAGTAGAGATAGCCGCCCAAGCTGCGAAAGAAAAAGCGGACGTGGCAGTGGCTATCGGTGGAGACGGGACAATCAACGAAATAGCTCGTTCGCTGGTACATACTGATACTGCATTGGGCATTATCCCTTGTGGATCGGGCAATGGACTGGCGCGGCATCTGCATATACCTATGGAACCGAAAAAAGCATTGGAAGTGCTGAACGCGGGATGTACGGATATAATAGATTATGGTAAGATTAACGGAACAGATTTCTTCTGTACCTGCGGAGTGGGATTTGATGCTTTTGTCAGTCTGAAATTTGCGCATGCCGGTAAACGGGGATTGTTGACTTACTTGGAAAAAACGCTGCAAGAAAGTCTTAAGTATCAGCCGGAAACCTACGAACTGGAAACTGAAAACGGAGTGTCCAAATATAAGGCTTTTCTTATTGCCTGCGGAAACGCGTCACAATATGGAAATAATGCTTATATTGCTCCGCAAGCCACGTTGACGGATGGTTTGTTGGATGTCACCATATTAGAACCGTTTACTGTTTTGGATGTACCTTCGCTTGCTTTTCAGTTATTTAATAAAACAATCGACCAGAATAGCCGTATCAAGACCTTCCGTTGCAAGAAGTTATGTATTCGGCGGACAACTCCGGGCGTGGTGCATTTCGACGGCGACCCCATGGAGACGGACGCTGATGTAAATATTGAGTTAATTCAAAGAGGATTGCGTGTAGTAGTGCCGCGTGCTGCGGAAAAAGATGCGGCAAATGTGCTTCAAAGAGCGCAAGAGTATATGAATGGCATCAAACTGATGAATGAAGCCATTGTTGACAATATAACAGACAGAAACAAGAAAATATTGAAAAAGCTGACAAAGAAAGTCTGAGAAAATTACGGATAACTAATCACGAATTACAAATTATTGCGTACTTTTGCGGAGTTTTGGTTCAGCCAAAATAAAAACGCGAGTGATAATCGTTTAAATAAAAAAATATATGTTCAGAACACACACTTGTGGAGAACTGAGAATCTCTGATGCTAACAAGCAAGTAACGCTGTCCGGCTGGGTACAGCGTAGTCGTAAAATGGGAGGGATGACATTCGTTGACCTTCGCGACCGTTACGGAATTACTCAATTAGTCTTTAACGAAGAAATCAATGCAGAACTTTGTGAGCGTGCCAATAAATTGGGGCGTGAATTTGTCATTCAAATCACAGGAACAGTGAACGAACGTTTCAGTAAGAATGCCAACATTCCTACCGGAGATATTGAAATCATCGTTTCCGAGTTGAACATACTGAACACTGCTATGACGCCACCGTTCACGATCGAAGATAATACAGATGGCGGTGATGATATCCGTATGAAATACCGTTACCTGGATCTACGTCGTAACGCTGTCCGTTCCAATTTGGAACTGCGCCACAAAATGACAATCGAAGTTCGCAAATATCTCGACAGCCTTGGGTTTATCGAAGTAGAAACACCGGTTCTGATCGGTTCTACCCCGGAAGGTGCACGTGACTTCGTTGTTCCGTCCCGAATGAATCCGGGACAATTCTATGCACTTCCGCAGTCACCGCAGACTTTAAAGCAATTATTGATGGTTTCCGGTTTCGACCGCTATTTCCAGATTGCTAAATGTTTCCGTGACGAGGATTTGCGTGCCGACCGTCAGCCGGAATTTACACAGATTGACTGTGAAATGAGTTTCGTAGAGCAGGAAGATATTATCACCACTTTCGAAGGGATGGCAAAACATCTGTTCAAGACTCTTCGTGGGGTAGAACTGACCGAACCGTTCCAGCGTATGGCTTGGGCTGATGCCATGAAATATTATGGTAGCGACAAGCCGGACTTGCGTTTTGACATGAAGTTCGTGGAACTGATGGATATCATGAAAGGACACGGATTCTCCGTATTCGACAATGCTGCTTATGTGGGTGGTATCTGTGCAGAAGGCGCTGCAACTTACACCCGTAAGCAACTGGATGCCTTGACTGACTTTGTGAAGAAACCTCAGATTGGTGCAAAAGGGTTGGTTTATGCCCGTGTGGAAGCAGACGGTACAGTAAAATCAAGTGTGGATAAATTCTATACACAAGAAGTTCTTCAGCAGATGAAGGAAGCATTTGGTGCTAAACCGGGTGACTTGATTCTGATTCTGTCCGGCGATGATGTGATGAAAACACGTAAACAGCTTTGTGAACTCCGTTTGGAAATGGGAGCTCAATTAGGCTTGCGTGACAAGAATAAGTTCGTTTGCCTTTGGGTTATCGACTTCCCGATGTTCGAATGGAGCGAAGAAGAAGGTCGCCTGATGGCTATGCATCATCCGTTTACGCATCCGAAGGAAGAAGATATTCCATTGTTGGATACTGATCCGGCAGCAGTGCGCGCTGATGCTTACGATATGGTTGTCAACGGTGTTGAAGTAGGTGGTGGTTCTATCCGTATCCACGATGCACAGTTGCAGGCGAAGATGTTCGAGATTTTGGGATTTACTCCTGAGAAGGCAGAGGCACAGTTCGGCTTCCTGATGAATGCCTTTAAATATGGTGCACCTCCTCATGGTGGTTTGGCATATGGGCTTGATCGTTGGGTGTCCTTATTTGCCGGTCTGGATTCTATCCGCGACTGTATCGCATTCCCGAAGAATAACTCCGGACGTGATGTAATGTTGGATGCGCCATCCGCAATTGACCAGACTCAACTTGACGAGCTGAATTTGATTGTTGATATCAAAGAAGGAGAGTGAAAGAATCTGTACGCATATTCCGTTTTATAGTAATCGGTACAATGAATGCCCTGATTATGGCATTGGTTGTATGGTTAATGATGAGAGAGATGTCATTCAACGGTGACTATATGGTGGCTAATATAACAGCGTACCTGATAGCTCAGATTCATAACTTTATCTGGTGCAAATATTGGATATTCCCTGTAGAAAATAAAAAGAACAGTCTCTGGAAACAGATACTGCTCTTTTGCTCTGCTTTCGGTCTAGCCTATACGGCACAATTTCTATTCCTTATTTTATTGGTGGAAGGACTGGATGTAAATGAATATCTGGCACAATTCCTGGGTTTATTTATCTATGGTGGTGCAAATTTCCTGACCAATAAGAAACTGACGTTTCAATAAGAAAGAATAATAAAGTATATAGAAAGGGCACAGAGTGTAAATTTATAGTTTACTCTGTGCCCTTTCTGTTATTTATATCTGTACGCTTTTCAGTCTAATCTAAAAAACGTTTAGTCAGCCCTTCGTATTCATCGATGCGGCGGTCGCGCAGGAACGGCCACCAGCGGCGTACGTTTTCCGAGCGTTCCATGTCAATCTCCACTACTATATTTTCCGGCCGATTGTTTCCGGCTTGCGCCAGGAATTCCCCTTGCGGACCTGCTACGAAACTGTTTCCCCAAAATAAAATACCATTGGTTTGTCCTGACGGGTCAGGTTCGTGTCCTACACGGTTGACTGAGATGACGGGGAGTCCGTTTGCAACGGCATGGGCACGTTGTGAGATAATCCAGGCATTGAGCTGGCGTGCTTTCTCATCGTCCGTATCACTGCTTTCCCAGCCGATGGCGGTAGGGTAGATTAATAGTTCAGCACCTTTTAGCGCCATTAAACGGGCAGCTTCCGGATACCATTGATCCCAGCATACCAATACGCCCAACTTTCCCAGAGAGGTCTGAATAGGTTCAAAGCCTATATCTCCGGGAGTAAAATAGAATTTCTCGTAATAAGCGGGATCATCAGGAATATGCATTTTCCGGTATTTGCCGGCAATGCTCCCGTCGCGGTCGAAAACGACGGCGGTATTATGATAAAGTCCGGGCGCACGCTTCTCGAAAAGAGAGGTCACAAGAACAACTCTGTTGGCTGCCGCCAGTTCTGAATAGAATCCGGTGGAAGGGCCGGGGATAGGTTCGGCTAGGTCGAACAGGTTTGTGTTTTCTGTCTGGCAGAAATAAAGTGAATTATGTAACTCTTGAAGCACAATCAGTTGCGCGCCATGTGCGGCACAAGCCTCTATGCTTTTAGCGAGGTTCATCAGGTTTACCCGAATATCAGAAGTGTTGGATTGTTGGATAAGTCCGACTTTTATCTTTCTCATGATGAATAATTTATTTTTAATATGCCTAATTATTTTAGAACTCCCATCGGATATTGCATGGTAACGCAGTGCAGAGAGCCATGTTGCTTGATTAAAGCACGACAATCTATTCCGATTATTTGATGTTTTGGAAACGCTTGTTGCAATACTTCTCCGGCTCTCCTGTCATTTTCCGGCTGATTATAAGTCGGGTAGAGGACAGCCTCATTCAGAATCAGGAAATTAGCGTATGTGGCAGGCAGACGCTCGCCATCTGCTTCTATCTTGTCCGCCATGGGCAAGGCCAATAGCCGGTAAGGCTCTCCTGCCAATGTACGGAATGTTTTCAGTTGTTCTTCCATGGCAAGCAGTGCTTCGTAATGTTCGTCCGCTTCGTCCGTGCACTTCACGTAAGCAATGGTATCTGTGGAACAGAAACGTGCTAAAGTGTCAATATGACTATCAGTATCATCACCCGCCAGATAGCCATGGTCCAGCCAAAGAACTTTTTGCAGATGGAAGGTCGATTTCAGATATTCTTCTATCTCTACCTGGTTCAGTTTACCGTTCCGCTTGGGAGAAAGCAGGCATTCGGAAGTGGTAAGTAGAGTTCCCATTCCATCGCTTTCTATGGAACCGCCTTCAAGGACAAAGTCCAGGCAGTCTATGTACTGTCCCTTCAAGGCTCCGGCTTCTACGGCTTTTTTAGTGATTTTGTCATCAAGTTCGGATGCAAATTTCAATCCCCAGCCATTGAATGTAAAATCAAGCAGCGAGGGATTACCGGTATCTATCATGGTGATAGCTCCGTGGTCACGTGCCCATGTGTCATTGGTAGCGCATTTCAGAAAGCGGACGTTATCCATATTGACAACAGCGCTTATCTGCTTCTTTACTTCTTCAGGTTCGGGAGTGACAATCAATAATAACTCACGTTCCGCTATCTCTTTGGCTATCTTGACGAAACATTCTTGTACTTCTGCCAGCATATATGCCCAGTCTGTGCCGGCATGCGGCCATGTCAATTGTATGCCGCTTTGCATATGCCATTCGGCAGGCAAATGAGGAGCTCTCATTTCTACTTGTACGGTCATGTTCTTACCGAAATTCAATTGCAAATCTTTCTCCGAGCCACTAGGACTAGGCAGTCCAACCATAATTCCCATCAGACTATTCTATTTAGTTATTTATATAATCGGTTTATTCATTCGCCGGCAACCGGTATTAATCTTTATTCTCCTGTTTCGGCTTCCGGTCGAAGAACGGATTTTTGGAAGATGCGCTGACCGGAATCGCCATTACCATTTTGCAGTCTTTCAGCCAGTTCAGGCGTTGGGCTGCCAGTCCGGCAGAGAACATCACACGTGTGTCTACACGCAAATCGGCAGCCGTGGCACAGGCTGAACCTATGGCGATACCTACATCAATGCTGTTTAGTGCGCAAGGGACACCTTCTGTACGTCCAGCGCAAGTTGCGAATCCGCAGTGACCGCAATTCAATCCCTGCGCTTGCTCGCGCGTTCCTATTAATATAACGCATTCGGCATTTAGTATGTTGTCGGCATCACGTAGAAAAAACTTCATTCCATGTTCTTCCACCATCGCTACCATCGTGTCCGACAATAGCTTAATCTCTTCGTCAGTGATTAAAACCATTTCGATAATGTCTATCCCTTTTCCCTTGGGAGCAGTGCGTGCGGCAGTCATCATTTGACGTGCCACCTGCAATATATGCTCATGGCGAGCGTCTCTTTCGTTCAGTATCATAACTTTTCTTGAATTAATTAGTCGGGCAAAGATAACGTTTTTCAAGAAAATAGTACCTTTGCCGGAAAGAAAGAATTCAAAACGTCATGTTACATATCAATAACGCCTGCATAACCTTTGGGACAGAAGTGCTTTTCTCCGGTTTCAACCTGAAACTGGAACGGGGAGAAACAGCCTGCATCGTAGGACAATCCGGTTGCGGAAAAACATCGTTGCTGAATGCAGTGATGGGATTCGTACCATTGAAAGAAGGGACTATTCGAGTGGGGGAAATATTACTTGGCATATCCACCATTGATAGTGTCCGGCGTCAGATTGCGTGGATTCCGCAAGAATTAGCATTGCCATTTGAATGGGTGAAAGAGATGGTTGCCCTGCCGTTCGAGTTGAAAGTGAATCGTTCGGTTCCTTTTTCGGAAGAAAGGCTTTTCGCTTGCTTTGACGAATTGGGACTGGAACATGAATTATATACAAAAAGAGTAAATGAGGTTTCGGGCGGACAGCGGCAACGCATTATGCTTGCAGTGGCTGCGATGCTTGATAAACCTCTCATTATCATAGATGAACCGACCTCTGCACTGGATGCCGGATCGACAGATAAAGTGGTGTCTTTTTTTCAGCGACAGGCGGAAAAAGGAGCGGCCGTACTTGCAGTGTCTCACGACAAGGATTTTGCGTCGGGATGTCATTATGTAATAGAACTATAACACGAATCAGCTAGAATTGTAAGTATACATACCGTGGGAACGATTGACATATCATATTATAACTTGGCCATAGGCTTGCTTCTGCTTGCCATCCCGTTCTTTTATCTATGGAAATTCAAGACGGGATTACTGAAACCTGCCGTGATTGGGACAGTGCGGATGATTATCCAACTGTTCTTCATCGGCATGTATTTGAAATATCTTTTTTTGTGGGACAATCCCTGGATTAATTTCCTTTGGGTGATTATTATGATATTCGTAGCCGGACAAACGGCTTTGGTACGTACCCAGTTAAAACGCAGTATTCTGCTGATTCCGATTTCCGTCGGGTTTCTTTGTAGTGTCGTGGTGGTGGGGTTGTATTTTATAGGTGTCGTTCTTCAACTGGATAATATTTTCAGTGCCCAATACTTTATTCCGATATTCGGTATTTTGATGGGGAATATGCTTTCGAGCAATGTTATCGCCTTGAATACTTATTATAGCGGATTGAAACGTGAACAACAGTTATATAGATATTTATTAGGTAACGGCGCAACCAGACAGGAAGCACAGGCACCGTTTATCCGGCAGGCGATTATTAAATCATTCAGTCCGTTGATAGCCAATATTGCGGTAATGGGACTGGTAGCTTTTCCGGGGACAATGATTGGGCAGATTCTAGGCGGAAGTACTCCGAATGTTGCCATTAAATATCAGATGATGATAATGGTGATTACATTCGCTGCATCCATGCTATCGTTGATGATAACCATTTCATTGGCCTCGCGAAAATCATTTGATGCATATGGGAAGCTCCTGGAAATATCGAAAGAAACAAAGAAATGACTATAATCGACCATATATTCCAGGAAGTTGCCGGGATATCCATACCGCATTTCTTTATTACAGTGGAATTTGCGGCATTGGGTAGCGGGATGCCCGAACATCTTGAAGCCTTTTTACGTGAAAAGCACAAGGCGATTCTTCAAGGTGCAAGCGGTCGTAAATTTATCTATCGGGAAGGAGAATGGCGATTGATTTTCACTTTTTTCCCTACGGACAGAGTAGTCGATGAACGGTATGCCCTCAAGAATAAAACCTCTATAAAGTTTGGTAAATAAAAAAAGATCTGCCATCTGCAACAAAACAGAGATAACACTCTGTCATATAATAGCTTACAGCGTTGCAGATACTGTTGCAGATAGGTTGCAGATAAAGGTATCTGCAACACATACCGATGGCACAGTATAAATAAAAGTTTCTTTTCACCGGATATAAAGTTCATGAGCTATATCCGAAGAGCCGGTATCCTGCGCGGGAACGCCCGTTTCCAGGCTGGGAACTCCAGTTTCCGCGGTGAGAAACTGGAGTTTCTATCTATGGAAACTGGCGTTTCCTACTAGGGAAACTCTAGTTCCCATGGCGGGAAACGCCGGCAACTTACTTTCCTTTGAGTTTTTCATACAAGCAACGAAGCTGTACGAACTGTTCTCCCGGTTGCACATATCCGCCTTCCAGCATTTTCTCCGAGACTTGAAATTTAGAGAGATGGTGACGTATATACTTCTCCAAGTCCGGCGATTGCTTCTTGACAAAGGCTTGTAAGATCAACCTTTCCGTTTTGATGGACAAGCACTTTTGCTTTAATGGTGCGAAAGCCCCATTCCTTACAGTGTTTCGTCTCAGTTTTGTCTATCCAAAAGATAGCAGTGGCTTTTATTGTATCCACAATACACTCTTCCGTGTTATCGTTGCTTATACCTTCGGCAACTTGTTTCTCACCGTTTTCATTCGGTCTTGATTGACAGGAGACGATTAGGATGGCTAGTAGAAAATAGGGCAGGATAGCTTTCATCGTATTCAATTGTTATAGTATATGCGACAAATTTACTAAAAAAAGCGGGACAATGAGCGGTTGTTCCCTTTTATTTTCTTATCTTTGCAATCAAATTTTCTACCAATAATGAAAATTAAGGAAATAGTAAGCGCCCTTGAACGATTCGCGCCTCTGCCATTGCAAGACGGATTTGATAATGCCGGCCTGCAAATCGGATTGACAGAAGCGGAAGCAACAGGGGCTTTGTTGTGTCTTGACGTTACCGAAGCTGTGTTGGATGAAGCTATCGCGCTAGGGTACAACCTCGTTATATCGCATCATCCGCTCATTTTTAAAGGTTATAAATCCATCACAGGCAAGGATTATGTGGAACGCTGCATATTGAAAGCAATAAAGAATGATATTGTAATTTATTCGGCACATACCAATCTTGATAATGCCCAGGGTGGAGTCAACTATAAGATAGCCGAAAAAATAGGATTGAAGAACTTGAAAGTGCTCGAGCCGAAAGAGAACAGCTTGGTCAAATTAGTGACTTTTGTTCCTAATGCACAGGCAGACGCTGTACGCGAAGCATTGTTTGCAGCCGGATGCGGAAGCATAGGTAACTATGATTCATGCAGTTATAATCTGAAAGGAGAGGGAACTTTCCGGGCGAACGAAGGAGCACATCCTTTCTGTGGAACTGTCGGAGAACTGCACCGTGAAGATGAAGTGAGAATCGAAACCATTCTTCCTATATATAAGAAGGTGGAAGTTGTCAAGACATTACTGTCTGTACACCCGTATGAGGAACCGGCATTCGACTTGTATCCGTTGCAGAATGACTGGACGCAGGCAGGTTCGGGAATTGTAGGCGAGCTGGACGAACCGGAAACGGAACTCGGATTTCTGAAACGCATCAAGAAAACCTTTGAAGTAGGTTGTGTGCGTCATAACAAATTGATAGGCAGAGAAATACGGAAGGTGGCATTATGTGGCGGTGCCGGGGCTTTCCTGCTTCCGCAGGCAATCCGGACAGGTGCGGATGTTTTTATTACGGGTGAAATTAAATATCATGATTATTTCGGTCATGAAGAAGATATCCTGATGGCAGAAATCGGTCATTACGAAAGCGAACAATATACAAAAGAGATTTTTTATTCTATAATCCGGGATTTATTTCCTAATTTTGCGCTCCAATTGAGTAAAATAAATACGAATCCCATAAAATATTTATAAGTAAAATGGCTAGAGAAGCAAAAAAAGATCCGAATGAGTTGACAGTAGAGCAGAAGTTGAAGACACTGTTCCAACTGCAAACTATGTTGTCTAAGATTGACGAGATCAAGACATTGAGAGGTGAACTTCCGTTGGAAGTGCAAGACCTTGAAGATGAGATTGCCGGTTTGAGTACTCGTATCGACAAGATTAAGGCTGAAGTAGATGAACTTAGAACAGCTATTTCCGGCAAGAAGGTAGAGATTGAAACGGCTAAAGCTTCGGTTGAAAAATATAAGTCACAGCAAGACAATGTCCGCAACAACCGTGAATATGACTTCCTGACAAAAGAAATCGAGTTCCAGACATTGGAAATCGAACTTTGCGAGAAGAGAATCAAGGAATACTCTGCGGACAGAGAAGAGAAAGAGGCTGAAGTGGTGAAGAACGAACAGATTCTGAACGAAAGACAAAAAGACCTCGAACAGAAGAAGAGCGAACTGGATGAAATTATCTCTGAAACCAAGCAGGAAGAAGAGAAGCTGAGAGACAAAGCCAAAGATTTGGAAACTAAAATCGAGCCGCGTCTGTTGCAGTCATTCAAACGTATCCGTAAGAACTCCCGCAACGGTCTGGGTATCGTGTACGTACAGCGTGATGCTTGTGGCGGATGTTTTAACAAGATTCCGCCTCAGAGACAGTTGGATATCCGCTCTCGTAAGAAAGTGATCGTTTGCGAATATTGCGGACGTATCATGATTGACCCGGAATTGGCTGGCGTACAGCTCGAACACAAGGTGGAAGAAGCTCCGGCACCAACTACCAAAAGAGCAATCAGAAGAAAAACAGTAGAATAAGAGTTTGTATTTTCGCAATATTTTTCAAAGCTCCGCATTATGGCGGAGCTTTTTTTATGCTCCTTTCTTAATATAAGTATGTCATGCAGATTTAAGTACGGTACTTATCCGAAATAAACAAACTAAACCTTTAGTTGTTATCATATCATTTTAATAAAAACCTGAACTGATATGAATATACGAGTGTGGGGCACATCGCTCCTTATGTTTCTTTCAACTCTGTCTGCAGTTGGACAAACTGCCAACCGTTATCTGAAAACGGCTATTCCCAACGAATGGGAAGAAAGTGGAGAAGTGTTTCAACAGACGCTTCCGGTGGACGATCATTGGTGGAAATCTTTCCGGGATACCAAGCTGGATTCTTTGATTGCCCTGGCTGTAGACCGTAATTTTTCTGTTGCGATGGCTATCAACCGTATATCTGCCGCCCGTGCCAATCTTTGGATGGAGCGCAGCAACTTCTTTCCTTCCATCGGGATGAATGCCGGATGGACTCGTGAGGAAACAAGCGGAAATACCAGTGCCTTGCCGCAGTCTACGGAGCATTACTACAATGCTTCGCTCAGTATGAGTTGGGAAATTGATATCTTCGGCAGTATCCGCAAACGGGTGAAAGCGCAAAAGGAGAATTTTGCCGCAAGTAAGGAAGAATATACGGGAGTGATGATTTCTATGGCAGCGGAAGTAGCCTCAGCCTATATCAACCTGCGGGAATTGCAGCAGCAACTTGAAGTGGTGAAAAAGAATGTCGATTCGCAGGAGAAAGTGTTGAAAATTACGGAAGTACGTTATAATACCGGACTTGTCGCCAAATTGGATGTCGCACAAGCCAAGTCCGTTTTGTATAGCACGAGAGCTTCTATTCCGCAACTGGAAGCGGGTATCAATCAATATATTACAACATTGGCTGTTTTGTTAGGCATGTATCCTCAGGAAATTCGTCCAGTCTTGGAGGTAACGGGCACATTACCCGATTATATGGAACCTATCGGAGTGGGGATGCCTGTCGATTTATTATTGCGAAGACCCGATGTACGGAGTGCGGAGCGGAATGTAAACGCGCAGGCGGCATTGCTCGGAGCCTCTAAGGCCGACTGGTTGCCGAAAGTTTTTCTGAAAGGATCGTTTGGCTATGCTGCCCGTGACTTAAAAGATTTGGTGAAAAGTAAGAGTATGACTTATGAGATTGCTCCGGCGTTGAGTTGGACGATTTTCAGCGGCGGGCAGTTGGTCAACGCTACAAGGCTGGCAAAAGCCCAACTGGATGAAACGATTAATCAATTTAACCAGACAGTGCTGACTGCTGTGCAGGAAACTGATAATGCAATGAATTCCTATCGAAATTCCATCAAGCAGATTGTGGCGCTGAGAGAAGTGCGCAATCAAGGTGTCGAGACATTGAAACTTTCCTTGGAACTTTATAAACAAGGACTTTCTCCTTTTCAGAATGTGCTTGACGCACAACGTTCGCTGTTGTCTTATGAAAATCAATTGGTGCAGGCGGAAGGGAGTTCGTTGTTGCAACTCATAGCCCTTTACAAAGCTCTGGGCGGTGGCTGGCAAGAATAAAAAGAATCTATAATTAAAATATAACCTAACGGATATGAAAAAACTGATGTATATCTTTCTTGCGCTACCGATATTGACAGGATGCAAGGAGAAAAAGAGCGTAGGAGCGACGGGCGGGATGCCTGCTCCTGAAATTAGCGTGACCAAACCAGTAGTAGAGGATATTACTTTGACGAAAGATTATCCGGGCTATCTGGCAACGGAGCAGACGGTAAACCTGGTGGCGAGGGTAAACGGTACGTTGCAGGCAATTTCCTACACTCCGGGCGGGGGAGAAACTGGCTCTTAGACACATCTCCGAGCACACGCGCCTCCTAAGAGGCTCGTTAGCGTTCTCTTGCTTCAAAAAAAAATCAAGACGACAGACAAGGCCAGTAGCAGGCTCAACGACG
>OJJH01000285.1_pt1 | contig 19330 bp, 10 predicted proteins | sample 1596251 | NCBI WGS metagenome assembly OJJH01 (sample SAMEA4350153, study PRJEB24818) | metagenome | biome: human; feature: gut; material: faeces | place: Denmark | collected 2013-09
AAACGAACAGCTGTCAATTACTCGAAGGTTCAAACGTTACTTTCAAGAACGGAACGCTGAAGAGTGACAACAACAAAATCATGATTCAGAACTACTGCAACCTGACATTAGATAATATGACAGTAGAAGACACAAATGCCCAATACGTAGTAAGCAACAATTGTGGCAACATAAGCATCAACAATACCACTATCAACGCAGGAAGCAATGCGAATCAATTTGCATTCGACGTATGCGGCTATGCAAAGTACACTGCTGGAGTCACGGTTACGGTAAGCGGTACGAGCGTCATCAATGGAAAAGTGGAAATTTCCAAGAGTGCAGGAAATACCGAACTTATGAAGCTGAATATCACAAGCGGTACTTTCAACGGTGACTTAAAGGTAGATGCATCCGTGGGAACCGAAAATGCCCAAAGTATCATCTCTGTTTCCGGCGGTACATTCTCCGACCCAAGCGTACTGAAGTACATGGCAACCAACGCAACTGTGGATATAAAACTTCTCTCAAATATCAACATCGCCAAGACGGAGCTTGCCACAGGCTACATATTGAATGCTGCAAACGCAACGGCAAACTTAAACCTGAATGGCCACGACATCATCAATTCCTCAGAAACAGCTGATGCCACTCCTTTCACACAAATCTTTACTGTACAGAACGGAACACTAAACATTTCAGGCAACGGCAATGTGAAGTGCGATGCATCTGCTACAGCGAAAGACGATGGTTATCGCATGGTAATTGAAGCCCGAGGATACGGGACAGTAAATATTCATGGCGGTTCTTACTATAACACCCAGAAACTGAACACCCAGATAGACCTGATTTATGCAAGAGAGAATGGGAAAATCAATATCTATGGAGGAACATTTGAATCCGGCAAATATGGTACACCCAACAACGACACGGATGGCAGATACTGGGTACTGAACTTAAAGAATACAGACAAGAACACTGCCAGCATCCAGGTGTCCGGTGGAACGTTCATCAATTTCAACCCGGCAAATCCGAATATGGACGACAATGAGTCCTATTTGGTAACAGGCTACGAGGTTACCCGTGACGGCAGTGTATATACAGCAGCCCACAAAGTCGGTGATGGGAGGAAAGAATATATTGTTGGCCAAACAAGTCAGGAGAACCGATAAGCCAAATTCTAAGAAAGGAAGCAATATATCCTCGCAAACCAAACGAAGAGATATCGGAATCGCCTTATTACTATCTTTTAGATGCGGCGGACAGCGGATTTTCTTTTATAGATCTGCGTCCTCCGCGTCTAAAGAATGACAACAAGACAGTTGAAAAATCTCTCAAATCTTCCTCATTCACACAAACATTCATTATTTTTCTGAGTAGCCCAAAGTATCATGAATAACAACTAACAATCAAAACATATGAGAATACAGATATTGGATTATCAAGTAGGACCGCACACCTTTCGCATGGTGAAACCTTCCGACTTCAATATATTCAAGGCGCTGCCTTCACTGATTCCGTTCATCACGACAATAGACACGACGCAAAAAGTAATCTTTGAAACAGAGATAGACGATGACGAAACAACGACAAAACGAACCATAGCGAAAACTCCCGATGATATATGTTTCAACTGGGAAGATGCCGATTGCATCATTCGCCCTTTGCCCCACAGCTCACACCTTGTATCCATCACCCCACGGAAAAGCGGGAAAAACTATTGGATGGAGTGCAACGATAACTTCAGGCAATGCTTCATCCACCTACCGGCCTGCAGGACAGAAACACCGGCTCCGGAAAACGAAACGAACTTCGTACTGAACAACTTCTTGATGATGCTCTATGCCTTCAATGCCGCCCGCCACCATACACTGCTGATGCATGCCTCGGTTGTCGCTACTGAAACAGGCAAAGGCTACCTCTTCTTAGGGAAAAGCGGCACGGGCAAAAGTACGCACACCGGGCTCTGGCTGCAACAGTTCTCGGACTGCCATCTACTGAACGATGACAATCCGATAGTACATGTGGACAGCCTCGGCAAGCAAGCCACTGTTTTCGGTTCTCCGTGGAGCGGAAAGACACCTTGCTATCGGAAAGAATCCATGACCGTAGGCGCCTTCGTCCGCTTGGAACAAGCACCGCAGAATGAAATAGAGCAAGAGAGAGCAGCACATGCTTTCGCCACCCTCCTCCCCTCCTGCTCTTGCCTAAAGCAGAACAAGGAAATCTATAACGCCATTGTCGCCACTGTGACGGAACTTGCCACGCTGGCACCCGTCTATCATCTGAAATGCCTACCCGACCGTGAAGCGACGGAACTTTGCAGAAAGACGGTAGAAGGATAAGTTATGAATGATGAACTGAACAGCCGATGAAGAAAAGCATTCCCAACGAGATATTGCTTCCCGAAGTGGCGCGTCTCATCAAAGAGGGACATACAGTAACCATCACCGTGCGGGGCAACAGCATGAATCCTTTCTTAGTGGACCGCCGTGACCGGGTGACACTGGGCGATTTCACCACAGAACAGCTGCAACCGGGCGTCACCGTACTGGCACGCGACCTGACGGAACGCATCGTCTTTCACCGCATCATCCGTCGGAACGGAGACATACTCATCCTGCAAGGCGACGGCAACCTCGCCCAGACCGAAGAAACCGACATCGGACGGGTAATGGGCGTCATGACCGAAGCCATGCGAAAAGACAAACGGTACACCGCCGACGGCAAAGTCTGGAAGCTCTACTCCTACTGGTGGATGAAGCTAAACCCCGCTCGCCGCTGGCTGCTCGCCCTGTTCAGAAGAATATAAAACAAAATAACCATGAAAATCAAACAAGGATTTATCCTGCACCGGATAGGCGATGACTACATCATCATGCAAGACGGCTCGTCGAACGTGGACTTCAGCAAAGTCATCAGCCTGAACCAAACTTCCGCCATGCTTTGGCAAGAGATAGAAAACAAAGAGTTCGATACAGACAGCGTGACAGAAGCCCTGACCAGCCGCTATGATGTAGATAACGAATCGGCCCGTCGCGATGCGCAGAAGTTTATCGACTCCCTTGACCGCGAAGGAATCATAGAATAAGGACGGATATGCAACACGCTTTCTTTTCATTGGTACGCTCCGGCCTGTGGGGCACTCCGGCAGACCGACAACTCTTCCGGTCGGTCTCGCCGGACGACTGGGAAACCGTGTACCGCATGGCAAACTCACAAGCCCTGCTTGCACTGACTTTTGACGGCATAAGCAGTCTGCCGGCCGAACTGCGCCCTCCACGCGTCCTCTATCTGAAATGGGCTGCCCGGACTGCACAGATAGAACAAGCCAACAAACGCCTCAACCAGCTTCTGCCCGAACTCAATACCCTTTACCGGGAAGCCGGGCTGCATCCCGTACTGCTGAAAGGGCAAGGCATCGGCACCAACTACCGCACTCCCTTGCACCGGCAATGCGGAGACATCGACATCTATTTAGGAAAACAAGGGCAACCCATAGCCAACCGCCTCCTGCTGCAACAAGGCGCCATAGTCGAGGGAGAAGCGTCCGACAAGCATGCCAGCTACAGTTTGAAAGGAGTACACATCGAGAACCACCGCATCATCCTCCGGCTGAACAGTCCGCTTGCCAACCGGTACTTTCAGCAGATTATCAGAAAATGGTACCCGCAGGAAACAGACTATGCCCTATTCTCCGAAACCGGGAAAGAGGACTCGAAGGCCGTCAGTATCGCCATACCTCCGGCCAGCTTCAATGCACTTTATATCTTCCTGCATGCCTTTGTACATTTCCTGAACAGCGGAATCGGCCTGCGCCAGCTATGCGACTGGACTTGTCTGCTTGCCAATCGCCACAAAGAAATAGATGCCACCACCCTGCTTCGCCAGTTGCAAGACCTCGGACTATTGCATGCCGCACAAGCATTCGGCTACATTGCCGTCACCCGACTGGGATTGCCCGCCAACCGGCTTCCTTTCCCCTTGGAAGGCACCAAGCAGATAGGAGAACAATTATTGGAAGACATCCTGTCTACCGGTAACTTCGGGCAACATGATAACCGCATCAAGCCACGCCCCAAAGGATATTGGGCAGGAAAGTGGTACACCTTCTGCCGCGCCACCCGACGCTGCAACGAACTGCGTCAATTTGCACCGTACGAAGCACTCTGGTATCCCGTGACTCTGATAGGGGGAACGATAGCTATACAAATAAACCGATCAAAAGGAGTAAAAGACAAGAAAGCAAGGACAAAGAAATAAAAGAACCCGGAAAATAAAAGGAATGAAAAAGCAACAGAAGGACAAAAAAGTGAAAAAGGACAGACGTGAAAAACTTAGGTATATTCGAGAGGTATCTGCCGAACAACGCGGACGTATCCTGCTAAGTTGCCTCACCGGCATTCTGGGCGTGGCCTTTGCCCTAGCCTTTATCTATGCAACCAAACGGGTGATAGACACCGCTACCGGAATAACAGACGACAACCTGACGCATATCGCCGTTCTCACCGTTGTCCTGCTGACTGCCCAATTACTGTGCGGAGCTGCTGACACTTGGATAAGTACCCGTATGCAGATAGAGACGGGCAACGCCCTTCGCCACCGCCTCTTCTCGCGCTTACTGCAAAGCCGCTGGAACGAATTGGAGCGTTTCCGTACCGGAGACGTAGTGAACCGGGTAGAACAAGACACCACCGCCATCGTCACATTGCTCACCTCTTCTGTCCCGGCATTCATCGTCACGAGTATACAACTGCTGGCAGCCTTTCTATTCTTCTACTTTTTAGACCCTTCACTGCCATGGCTGATTGTTGCCATCCTGCCCGTCTTTCTATCAGGCAGCCGTTTCTATATGCGACGAATGAAACGCTATACACATGATATTCGGAACAGTGACGGTCGCATCCAGTCCGTCATACAAGAGAGCCTGCAACATCGCATAGTGATTAAAACATTGGAACAAGGCGAACGGCATCTGGACAAACTCGATGACTTGCAAGACATGCTCCACAGCCAAGTCATGGGACGTACCCGTTTCTCGCTTTCTGCCCACATGTTAGTGGCCCTTGCCTTTTCCGGCGGATACCTCACGGCTTTTCTTTGGGGAGCCGTTCACCTCAGCGCAGGCTGTATCACCTTCGGAACGATGACCGCCTTTTTGCAATTGGTAGGAAAAGTCCAGCGTCCCGTGTTCGACCTCTCACGCCTGATACCTTCCGTAGTCAATGCCCTTACCGCCATAGACCGGCTATTGGAATTGGAAAGACTGCCGGCAGAAGCGGATGGTGACAGCATATTCCTCGCCCCTACCCCGGAACTGGAACTGAAAGACGTGACTTTTCGCTACACTCCCGATGACCGTCCGGTATTCAGCCGCTTCTCCTGCCGTTTCCCCGCCGGTAGCTGCATAGCTATAGTCGGAGAAACAGGAAAAGGAAAGACAACGCTCATCCGGCTATTGTTGGCACTGGCAACGCCACAAGAGGGACAGATACTCTTGATACCCGCCAAACATCCACTTGAAACCAGTCATACCGTCTCTCCGCAAACCCGCAAGAACTTCGTATATGTCCCGCAAGGCAATACCCTTTTCAGCGGAACTATCCGTGACAACCTGCTGATGGGAAACCCACAAGCTTCTCAAGAAGCCATATATCAAGCCCTGCAAACCGCCACCGCCGACTTCGTCTTCCACCTTCCCGACGGCGTAGACTCCCCACTCAGCGAACGAGGTGGTGGACTCAGTGAAGGACAAGCCCAACGCATCGCCATTGCCCGCGCTCTGCTACGCCCCGGAAACATTCTTCTTTTAGATGAAGCCACTTCTGCCCTCGACCCCGACACGGAACGGCTGTTAATAAAAAACCTGCGCAGAGACTGCGCAGGCAAAACATGTATCTTCGTCACCCACCATCCGGCAGTAGCGGAGGCATGCGAATCTATTGTCCGATTATAATCAGAGAATAAGCCCCAACGGGTATCTGCCTTTGGTTAACAAACTCAGAACAGCTTCGCAGGATACTCGCCCGCATCCACCAAAGCCTGAATCTTGTCGACTACACTCTGACGGTCTTCGGGATAAGTCACACCGAACCACTTGCTGGTTGTATCAAGCACTTCGCAGGTAGCAGTGCCATCGTTAATCAGCTTATCCACCATCAGCGGGATGAAGAATTCGCTTTTCAGGTTCTCCATATTCTTCGGGTCGCTCAAGAAACTCTTGAAAAACTCTGCACTGTAAGCAAAATAATCGGGAGTGAAACCCCAGAAGTTCATGCTGACCGGAGTCGTCTCGGGAGTGGCAGTCCATTCACCGTTATCGTCGATGTACTTCACCTCACCGTCCATGCGCTGAATCTTGGTACGTTCCACTACGGAAGTCAGCAGGTTGTTCGCATCCGTTCCACACAATCCACGGGATACGGTACCGCTCTCGCTCAACGTATTGCCGATGCGGAAGCCTACCATGGAATATACGTTTTTGGAGCCTTCGGGAAGGGCTGCAAGGAATTTGCCCATTACCTGGAAGGAGTCACGACCGTAGAAATCGTCGCAATTGATAACAGCAAACGGTTCCTTTATTACATCGGCACCCATCATTACAGCATGGTTGGTTCCCCAAGGTTTGGTACGGCCTTCGGGGCAGGTGAAGCCTTCAGGAAGGTCATCTATGGACTGGAATACCAGTTCGCAGGGAATATGGCCTTCGTATTTGGAAATAATCTTGTCGCGGAAGTCCTGTTCAAAATCTTTACGGATTACGAAAACGAGCTTGCCAAAACCGGCATTGATGGCATCGTAAATAGAATAATCCATGATAGTTTCGCCATTCGGTCCCAATCCGTCCAATTGTTTCAAGCCACCATAACGGCTGCCCATACCGGCTGCCAATAAGAATAAAGTTGGTTTCATATTAGTTATTATTTAAAAAGGTTAGTGTATCACAGTTGATAACGGTTGCAAATGTACAAAAATTTATGGCTGACAGAAGGGAGTTTTAGTTCATTCTTTACCACTATCCGTTCAAAAACGTACATTTAGAACGGATAACCGATGGCAAAATGCAGTGCCATACTATCCTTGAACTTAGGAATATTGTAATATCCCGACTTTCCGGTATCATACGGGTCGTGAAGCCCGATACCCAAATCCAGACGGAAAACAAGGAAGTCCAGGTCATAGCGTAAGCCGAATCCCGTACCCAAAGCAATCTGTTTCGGGAAATTCTTCAAGGTGAACTCACCGTTCGGGCGATTTTCGTCCTTACGCATCAGCCATACATTGCCGGCATCCAGAAACACCGCTCCATGCAAGTCGGCAATCATACGGAAGCGATACTCGATATTGGCTTCTATGCGAATATCACCCACGTGGTTGATATAGGTATATTTCCTATCCGTCTCGGGAGGATAGCCGCCCGGACCTATACTGCGTGCAGAAAAGGCGCGCACACTGTTGGCACCGCCGATATAGAACTGTTCCGTATAAGGTGCGGTCGTAGCGTTGCCATACGACCATATCACCCCTCCGGCAATACGCGAGGCTATCATCTGGTTCTTGTCTATCCGGTAATGGTACCTGAATTCCGAGTTCAGCTTCAAGAACTGTGCAAAAGGTACCCCGAAAAGCTTCTTTCCTTCCTCACTGAACGGCTTGCCGAAAATACGGTAGACGGCAGAAGTCAGGTTACCGGCCGACGCAACGGTGGTCTGCCACCAGATGGGGTTACGCTTGCCGCGCACGGAAGCGTTGTCATAAGTATAGGTGTACTCCATGGCAGGAATGAACTGGTCGCGCAAACTAACGTAGAGTGCCGGATTCTCGGCACGCAACGTATCGAAAGCGGCAGTAGGATTGCGCAGTACATTGAATGTCAACCGGAAAGGAGTTATACTGTGCCTGGAAGTCGATTTGGGCTGGAAGTCATAAGTGACATTACCGCCAAAAGCCAACAGCTTATAATACTTGGCACGGTTCATCTGGTCGGCATATAAACGGAAAGTCGTTGTAGCCGGGAAGTCATACTCACGGTCGCCCATCCTAGGAAACACCACGCGCGGAAAGATAAGCGAAGTGGAGATACCCAGTTCATAACTGTTCATCAAGGAAGAACTTGCCTTGCCCGTCTGCCATTCGTACGAACCGTTCAACTTCACATTCCAGCTTTCACCGCCACCGAAGACATTGTTCTTCGTCACCGTAAAAGCGGCACCCGGTCCCGTCTGGTTATTGCTCTTCATGGTGACATTAAAATCCAACTCCGCATCGTAGGGTTTATCGAGCGCGGCAATGACCCTCACATCCAATGTATCAGACACAAACGCCGTATCACGCGGTATATACTGCATCTCCGCATAACGGAAAATACCGACGCTTGCCAGACGCTCCTGAATACGGGTCTGACGGTACAAACTATACAAACTCTGCATAGAACGCTGGCGGGCAATACCTGCGCTGTCCTGTATCTGACGTTTCCGCCGATAACCTTGATAGTTCAACCAACGGTAAAGCATGTTGGGACGTACCGGAGGTTTGTTGTAGTAATGTATGGTCAAGCCTTTGTAATCCATGCTGTCATTGGGTTCCTGCCCCTGCTTTCCAAGAAGATAGACGGATTTACGCCCCACACGGAACTGCTTCTCGGCTACCTTTGGCATACCGGGAACGGGAATCAAGCGCATCTGGACATGCCCATTGGGAACTATCATGGTATCGGCCTGATAGGTCAGGTAGTCGGGACGGAAATAATAACAGCCCACATTACGCAGCAGGGTACTGATACGGGTACGCTCCCCATCCAAATCAGCCACATTGAATTGTTCTCCCGAACTGATAAGGGAACGTCGGCGTCCCAGCTCCATAATGCGAGTGGTACGCTCGCTGAAACCACGATAATATACCGTATCTATAAAGTAGGGGTTACGCATGTTCACCGTATATTGCAACTTTGCCTTCAGCGAGTCCTTCGGGTCGATAAATGTCTTGTAGCTGACGCTTCCGTTGAAATAGCCATAATCGCGCAGCAAGTTAACCGCCGCCTTCTGGCGTATATCGGGATTCACCGTAGACATAAGCACCGGAGTGGCGGCAAATTTATTGAATATCCACTTTCCGAATCCCTTCTCATACTTCTGGAAACCATTGTAAATCCACAGTCCGAAAGGAAAGGGATAGCGGATAGTAGAGCTTCCCAGCAACGAATTGTTCGGTGCCGTAGCAAGGGCGGCTTCCACCTCTTCCATAGCAATCTCACCAACAGACGTTTCACTGCGGTTCAATACAATCATCGGCTTTTGGCCGGTATAGAGTATCTCCCCCTCGGGCAAGTGCTTCGTGGTGGAGCAACCTGCCAGAAATATCAATCCTGCAATATATAATATCAGTCGTTTCATATCACATTCCTACTTTTTCATATCGCTATTTTCAGCCTCCGGTTTTATCTTTTTCTTCCTAAAGATGAAGAGTTCACTCAATCGGTCCATCTTCCGGCGCAGCACAAGGCCGACACCCGTTTCGGTTATCTCACCGTCGAGTATGCTTTCGTAGTTTTTATTATGGAATACACGGACATATCGAGTACCCGACGCATCAAGACGGTATTCCAGCGATATATTGTCAATGAATGATTCCGCATCGTTCGTGGCATTGGCCCCGGTGGACACTTTTCCACCGATGACTATCTGTACGCGGTCGTTGAAGAAACGCTGGGAATAACGAAAACTGAAGTCTTTCTGCGTGTCACCCGTTTCAGCAGAGGTACGGTCTTCCACACCTACACTGATATTGGCCCCTTTTATACCTCCCGCCAAGGAGTTTATCTGGCTCTGAAGCACTGAGTTCAAGGCGGCTCCCATTGACAAACCTCCTCCTTTGGCACCACTGTTCAGGTAAATACCCGTGGCAAGCATGGCAATGGCCTGCTTGCTACGCTCTTCTGCACCCATTGCCTGCAGCTCATTCTCTACTGCGGCATCTTCGGGCGCCGAAATATCGAATATCAAATCGGGAGCGTCAAGCCTGTTCTTGATGGAAATGGAAACATCGAAGTTCACCATGCGCGAACCGTCCCCGTCACCATCGGCCACAGAAGCACGCATACGTTCCGTAGCCTTTAGGCTCAGCGTAGGATTCATAATATTCCCCCGCCAATCCACATAACTGCCGGGATTGAACTGGAACTCCTTCAACGGGATGATAGGCAGCGAATATTTCATGACGCCACCCGAAAGGGTATAGCGTCCGGTAAGGCTCATATCCCCTTGGGGAGTATACTGCATATTCAAATCACCGCCACCTTCCAGTTCGATGTATTTGCTGCGGTCGGGACTCAAGTCAGCACGAAGACGGACAGCATCGTCAATATGGACGGACATATACATTTCCAATCCTCCCAAAGACATGGCAGGAACCTCATCCGCTTTTACCGACGTCGTATCGGTGAACGAGGTAAAGGTAACCAGCCCGCTGAGACGGTCTTCCACCGTTAAAGGGGAATCGGTCAACACGTAGGTTACGTTGGTATTGCCCAGCAAATTCATGTTTCCACGCATCGTGAGCCCGTCAAGCGGCCCCTTCACCGTGGCATGCAAGTCGACGAACACCTTTCCATACACCAGACTTTCGCGAGTACGCGGTGCATCCAGCAACGTATAGTTCTCTGCCAGCAGATTGAGGTTGGCAGTAGGACGCTCCATATTCCGGAAATCAACCTTACCGTCAATCGTAAACGGATTCTTGCTGGTGGTATAAATGGCAAACTTATCAAATATCAACTGATTGTCCTTTATCTGTACCGGACGGTTGTCGAACCAGTAACGTGCTCCCGCCTGGCGTGCATAGACAGACACACTGTCCAAAACAATATCACCATGCATCTGAGGCTTGTCCAGCGAACCGTAAATATAAAGCCCTCCATCAATATCTCCGGTAAAGGCCACCATTTGGTCAGGGATGAATGCATTGGCCATCTTCAATGGGAAATGCTCGAAACGGGTGGACACTTCCAGAGTATCCTTTCCGTTTTTCTGCGTCAAGATACCGTCGGCGGTCATCACTTCTTCGTTATCATGTGTAAAATAGGTATTCAAATAGTGCGTATTCTTGTCGCCCGGCAACCAGGTAGCCCCCAAGCCGATATCTCCAACCGGTTGGCGTTCGTAGGTCAGTTTCTCTACATTGGCTTCGGCGGACACCTGCAGGGAAGTGGCAGTCTGTATATAATTTGCTTCGGCGGAGAACAATCCCGTAAGCCGGGGCATATAAGGAAGTACCTCCGTAAGTTCATCCAGGCGCAATCGGCTCAGTTCTACGTTTATATTCTGCAAGGAAAGGGTATCATTCTTGTCGGATTGCATACGGAAACACAGACCATCGTCGCTGTCCATATCAATATTGGCATAGACGCGCATATTCTTATGCAGATAAATCCAGTTACTATTGTCCGCAAAGTGGAATTTACGGAAAGCGATAATCGGCTCGGCAGGAATAAGGTTCAGCAGCACACCATTACCGCGACCGTGTCCTTCGGTCAACGGACGGGCATTAATACCGAATAGAACACCGGTCTGCCCTTTTCCATTCACATAATCCACAGTCAGTTCCGCATCTTCATTACGGACTTCACCCGTCAGTGTGCTACGGAACACAAACTGCGGGTTCTTGGGACCGTTTATGACACCACCTTGCAACTTCATGCGGGCAGTATCCTGCTTCACTGTAAAAAATATCGTATCGAGCTGCAAGGAGTCCATGCGCAATCCGTGAACAGCTGTACGTCCATTGATGCCGACTTGCGGAGTAAATCCGAAGCTCAGTTTGAAATCATTATAGGAAATACCCTTTGCAGCCAGGAAATAGCTGACGGGATTCTGGTTACCGGCTTCCAGATGCATGCCCGCTGAAGGAAGGACTTGGCGCAAAGCGGCATGGTCCAAACGCCGTTCATCAATCTGCTTTGTCAGGATAGAGACAAATTTATCCGACTGTTCCATCAACTTCTTCAACGTGCTGTGAGCGCGGAAACGCAGATTCAAGTCACCGGCATCAAGCCTCAACTTGAGAGAATCATGACGTGCCTCCGCTCCCATTGTAAAGGCAAACGGGTGTTTCAATGGTCGGGGCACCAAACCCAGCTTATGCAGATTCACCTCTTCCACATTTAAATCCAAAGCGCCATCCAGATAGCTGCGGTCAAGACGCATATCCGCATTTCCCTGCATCTTGAGAAGGACATTATCGCTGGCAAGACGGACGGTAGCAACGGATGACTTGAGTCCGGCATGCACATCTACACCGGAAATGTCCCAATGGCCATACTGTAGTTTTTCCAAGGAGGCATTCAAAGCGGCCACAGTTTTTCGTGATGCCACATCCACCCCTTGCCCCTTAGCGGACATCTTTGCCGTAAGAGTATAGATAGAGTCCTTGGGCAGGAAGTGATGCACCTGCAAGTTGTTGATGGCAAGGTCGGCATGGTAGGCTTCCGTAGCAAGATTATAGGCGGCGTCCAAATTCAAGGCGCCTTCCTTCTCCTTCAGTTTCAAGGCGGCAGTGCACTGCGCCCCCTCCATACCGAGACGTGCCGCAAGGTGCATACTGTCCGGCACAATGATGGAGCCATCGGGAGCAATGTCAGCTAGTCCGGTCAGGAAGTTCAAGTTCTGCGTATGCATTTCGAAGTCCATGCTTCCATTACGTTTCACACTGTCGGTCAAGCTCCAGAATTCTCCTCCCCCACTCAACGAAAAGGCTCCGGGCAGCTCAGCCGTAAAACGGGAAATCTGCATCTGCTTCAGGTTTCCTTCCGTACCTGCATGAATCACCAACGGACGGAACGGATAGGCTTCCTTGAAAGCTTCCGGCAAGCCACCGGCAAAAAGCAGTACATCCTGTTTGCCGATATGGGCATTGAAACGGGCTGTCGGACGGCCGGTGGTAGGTATATTTATCAGTTCCCAGTAAGTCTGTGCCGTAAGGTTCATCTCACTATGAGGTGTCAGCAACTTCAAAGAAGGGATACGGATAACGGTAGAATCGGCAAACAACCGCCCGGTCAGGGAAGTTACACTCAAACCGGAACGCTCATACATGGAAAATTCCCGGATAACGGCATTCATATCTCTGCCGTAGTACATCACAGAATCAATGCCCAGGCGAATGTCGCGAAGAGCAATGTGCGAGGGGTCGAAGCCTATCGCACTCCCCGGGCCACCGGTATCATAATTGACAGAAGTTCCAGTCAGCAGGAATTTTCTCCAGCCATAGAACTGGTGTTTCAGGTCGGCAGCAGCGTCCGCAATCTCAGCATCTCCTATATGGGCTTTCAGCCCCATGGAGTCCAATGGCATCTGTAAATCGACCGAGACGTTCTTCAACTTCAGAGTATGGAGTGTGACTTTCCAGTTTAACGCAGTGTCAGTAGTGTCTTTGGGAGTCTCAGTGGTATCTGCAAGCATCACCTGCACATGGGTATCGCTCAATTCTATATTATTGAGGATGGCATCTTCTTTTGTAAGGTCTATGCCATGGCTTTCGAAAAAGAAATGCCCCAGTACTCCTTTGATGCACATACCTTCCATTAAATTGGAGGAGTTGACAGCAACTTGTTTCAAGGTAATGTCATCCACCTCCACTTTCCCTTTGAGTAAAGGCCATGCCTGTACCCGTACGTTCAAACTTCCAAGATTCAGCAAGGTATCGGGATGCTGCACATCAACAGCACTGTCGGCAGGCTGTACCACCAATACACCGCGGACCAACAAATTCAAAGGAAAGCGAAGGTCAATCCGCTCCACGGATATGTCCATACCCGTAGCACCTGATGCAATTGCCGTAGCCTGCTTCCGTATCAAATTCTGTACGGGAGGCACATAAAGCAATATCATCAATATTATAAACAGTATAATAGGAGTAAGCAACACCCACAGTGCTGTTCTCAACCATTTTCTTCTCATCGGAACGTCAATCTTTCATCGTATTTAAAAGTCCTACAAAGTAAACAATTTCTTTCGACATTTGGTTCCCGACAGAGAAAAATCACGTATTCTTCTCTGTTCCCCCATTACGGGAAAGCTGTTGCCTGAGTAATGACATCCTCTATCAAAACGAGGGCGGCAAGGGCGTGTTCTTTCAACTCTCCGGTAAAAGGCACTCCATGAGAAGTTTCCAACAGTTTCAGCAATGCAACCAGTTCCGCTGCTCCAATTAAAGTAAAGAGGGGAATCATTTTGTGGGAGACAGCAGCCATCTCGTCCACATCCTCATTCTCCACAGCCTTCTGCAAACGCTCCGCATTGAGGCGGGTTTCAGCCACAAAACTTTCCAGAATGGACTTTGCCGCCTCGGGGTCATCGACCGAAAAAGCAGTGAGCGAAGAGAATTTATACCCCGGGCAAGCCGAAGTTTCCGAAACTTCCGTAACCTCCATCCCTTTGTCCTCCATATTCAATTCATGTAGCAATTCACTGACGGTAAACGGTTTATGCAGGCATCCGGCAAATCCATGCACCGTAAATTCCTCACGCTGCATGTCACTGCGGGCAGTGACAGCAATCACCGGAACAGACTGTGCCTGCGGTATGTTCGAAGCACGAAGCAGTTTCAGTAAATCAAAACCATTAATAGCAGGCATCTGCACATCAGTAAGCAGAACATCAAAGGTTGCAGTGCGCAAGGCATCCAGCAGTTCATCCAGTTGTAAACAAGAGACAGAATTTATACCACTCTGCTGAAGCATGGCGGCAGTAAGGGTAAGCTGAATACGGTCATCATCGATAAGGAGGACATTCTTCAGTGAAGAATGAGGAACGGGGAATGAAGAATTGCCATTCGGCGTGGCAGCACATCCCGATTCTTCATCCTTCATTCTCCGTCCTTCACTCCTTACGGGATAGATAGGAATATATATGGTGAAAGTGCTTCCCTTGCCTGGCACACTGTCTACATCAATCGTGCCTTCAAGCAACTGTACCAGCATACGGACAATGGAAAGTCCGAGTCCAAACCCCTCTTTACCCTGAGCACCCGGTAAGCGGGTAAACTCCTGGAAGATACGTTCCCGGTCGGCAGGTTCCATACCTTTACCGGTATCAGCAATGGCAACTACCAGTCGACGGTCCTCGTAACGGGCAGTCATGGTAACACTGCCTTGGTCCGTAAACTTCACGGCATTGGACAGCAAATTGTTGATAATCTGGCGCAGACGCAAGGGGTCGCAAATATAGGTACCGCCCAGCTCCGGGGCAATGTCGCAATGAAGCGCCAGTCCTTTGGCAGCCGTAAGTGGTTCAAAACTGACGTGTATCTCTTCAAGCAGGCGGGAAGGATGAAAGGTGACCCGGTTGATTTCGGTCTTGTTCAAATCAAGACGATGGAAGTCGAGCAAATCAACGACCAGCTTCAGCAGATGTTCCGATGAGGTTTTCATATTGTCCAGATAGAACCGCTGACGCTCATCCACCGTCAGACGGGAAAGCAAGTCGGCATAGCCCATAATAGAACCGAGCGGGGCTTTGAAATCATGGGTAATGGCAAGCATCAGTTTTTCACGGACAGCGAGTAAATCCTCGGCACGACGACGGGCCTCTTCCAACTCACGACGGTAACGGTTGCTTCGGGTTATGTCGCGGCCGATGATAATAAGAAAAAAAGCGGAAAGCAACACCGCACCTACGGCAATGCCACTGATAATCTTGGCCGAACGGCGTCGGACCGCTTGTTGATACTCGGCTTCCGTCCGTGCACGCAGCAGAGTTTCCGTCTCGTAATCTTTCAGCAAGCTGTCAATACGAGCGGTCAGCATATGGTCCAAGCGTTGCAGATAGCGTTTACGTCGCTGTATAACAGTGTTTACAGCTTTTTTCTGCTGGGCCACGGCACGCAGTTTCTCATGCAAAGAATCGGCCGGATTATAGGGTTCAATCACCGTATCCGTTGCAAATTCAAGGGAGGTCTTTACCTGGATAGCCGTATCTTTCTTTGGGGGGACAAACACTTCACCCAAACGACGGAAAAACCCCTTCTTCCGAGGGCGTGTCACGACGGTATCCCGATGTGTAATGATACGGTGCTGCACACGCTGCTGGGTCACTACCGAGTCCTGCTGGGCAATTATCTGCTCAATGTCACTGGTGGATACCATGCTGTCATTCGCCTCACTCAGCGTGCGCAGCATTTTTATCGTATTGGTATCCTTCTCGCGTATCAAAGCAAGCACGCTGTCTGTCCATTGTACATCGCGGTCATCAGTAAGAATAAGGTTCTCCATTTCCCGGTGTACGAAAAACAAGGAAAAAAACAATACCGCCAGCAACAAAGTGTAGCCTACGGCAATCTTTACTTTGGAGACATTATTCATACTATCAAATCCTTTCCCTGGTCTGTTTACGGAACCTCAACCACAGCATCACTCCCGCACTGGTCAGTCCGAACGGGAAAGCCATCCAGACTCCCGTCAGCCCCCAACCGAAAACGAAACCGCAAAGGTACCCTACGGGCAAAGATATAATAAAATAGGATATAAATGCAATAATCATCATCGGTTTTACATTCGAGATGCCGCGCAGGGCATTGGCATAGTTAATCTGCAACCCATCGCCGAACTGGTAAACCAAGAACGGGAAGAAGAGAGCGGCAACCATGCCGGACACTTCCGCATTGTCCGTAAACCATCCCCCTACCTGACCGCGAAGCGCAAAGACGATACCCAGCAACACCACCTCCATACACAGGATGATGTGAAGGCCGGCATACGCCGAGCGGCGCACATTCTGCCCGTCTCCCTGCCCCTTGAAGTTGCTGACACGCACGGCAACCGCAGCGCCCATGCCATAATACATCATGAAGGTGAACTGAGAGATAGTAAGCATTATCTGATGCGATGCTAGGGCAAGTGTCCCCAGCCAGCCCACCATGACGACGCTCAGACTGAAGGAAGCGGTCTCCATACCCATCTGCATACCCACGGGCCAGCCCAGTGCATTGAGCTTCTTGAACATCGGCATCGACCACCCCAGCCGCATGAAGCCGAGCCTGTAACGGATAAACCGGCGGCCGCGAAGCACAATCGCCGCAAAGACCACCACCATCACAATGCGGGAGAACAAGGTGCTGATACCCGCACCAAGCAGTCCCATCTCCGGAAAGCCCAGCTTTCCATTGATAAGTATATAGTTTCCTACGATGTTAAGCGCATTCCCTCCGAGCAGAATCCACATGGCCGTCTTGGTATCGGTGATGCCGTCCGTAAACTGTTTGAAACCGTTGAACAGCATGACAAAGACCAGTGAAGCAAGCAACACCAGATAGTAAGGCTTGATTAGAGGCAACAATTCTCCGGGCTGTCCCAGCCGCTCCACATTGAAATAGAGAACAGCCATGACAAGAGTCAGCAACAAAGCCACCAGCACATTGGCAACCAGGCTACACCGCAACGCCTGCCCTGCCTCGGCAAAGCGGCGGTTACCGTAGAAGCCCCCTACAACCGGTGTCAGCCCGTAGCTGAAGCCCGTACTGAAAATAATGCAAAGAGTAAACAGATTGTTTACGAAAGAAGCGGCACCCAGTTCCTCCGTGCTGTGATGCCCAATCATCAGCGTATCGGCAAAACCAAGCACAATGACTCCCAACTGCCCCACCACAATGGGCAGCCCCAGGAGAAGCAATGCTTTGTAGTGCTGCTTATACGTATCAAATAAATTTTTCATACTAAAGGTTTTCTTTTTGGTAATAAAGCACAATCCCGTTTTCATCGCGGAAGGTCTGTTGGGCGACCCTATGAAGCTGTTCTGCCGTCACAGAGCGGTAATTGTCCACTTCACGGTCTATGTCTTCCGCCTGTCCGGTCAGTTCAAACCAGGCAAGATTCGTGGCAACATTCAGATAATTGATGTTGCCGAATATCTGTGTAGACTCAAACTTGTTCTTTACTTTCTCCAATTCTTGTTCTCCAACAAACCCGGATTTCAACTCTTCCAACTCTTTCCGGACAGCAGCCTCGGCTTGCTCCAAAGATACGCCTGCAGATGGTTTTCCACTGATATGCAGCAGTCCGGCATCCCGTGTACCAGAGATATAGGCATCGAGACTGGAAAAGAGCTTCTGCTCCTGCACCAGCCTGCGGGTCAAGCGACTGGAACGTCCATTGCTCAGAATATCCGACAGAATATCGAAGGCATAATAATCGGCATCCTCACGGCTGCACATGTGATAAGCCATGAACAAAGCATCCAGAGGAACATTCCGTTCCACCGTCTGCCGGCGTTCCGCCGTCTGTACAACTTCTTGCGGTAATTGCCTTACGGGCACATTCCTACGGGGAATGGGAGCAAACCATTTTTCTGTCAGCCTAACCGTTTCTTCCCACGAAATATTTCCGGTAACGGCCAGCACTGCATTATTAGGTGCATAAAAACGAAAAAAGAATTCCTTTACCTCGTCCAGCGTGGCATTGGCAATGTGAGAGAGGTCTTTCCCGATAGTAGGCCAGCGATAAGGATGCGTTTGATAAGCCAAAGGACGAAGCAGATGTCCCACATCACCATACGGCTGGTTCAAGCAACGTTGCTTGAATTCCTCCATCACCACCGCACGCTGCACTTCAAGACTTTGCTCACTGAATGCCAGTTCCAGCATGCGGTCGGACTCCAGCCAGAAGCCGATCTCCACATTCGATTTTGGAACCGTCAGGTAGTAATTGGTAATATCATTATTGGTCCATGCATTATTCTCCCCGCCTGCCAATTGCAAAGGAGCGTCATAATCAGGAATATGCACCGAACCTCCGAACATCAGATGCTCGAACAGATGGGCAAAACCCGTATGCTCGGGATGTTCGTCACGGGCACCCACATCATAAACAATATTCAAGGCAACCATCTGCGTGCTGGTGTCCTCATTGTGCACCAACCGCAGACCGTTGTCAAATATCTTTTTGTTTATCTTCATAAAATGGAATGACAGAATCTATCATCAATCTATCACTGTCACTTTTTTAATAACCACATCCTCTTCGGGCCGGTCGTTACGGTCAGTCTTGACCTTCTGTATTTTATCAACAATATCCATACCTTCCAGCACTTCACCGAACACGGTATATGCACCGTCCAAATGCGGAGTACCGCCCACGGTAGTATAAGCCTTCACCTGCTCGGGGGTAAACTTGAACTCCGGTTCCTTGGCAACCTGAGCCTCTGCCTGCGCAATCAAGGAATCTTGCAAATCCATCAGACCGTCCTGGTCATTATTCTTACGCATCTTGTAGATTTCCTTCATATGCTTCTGCGCCAACGCGTTGAAAGCATTGTTCAGGCGCATCTGATTCATCTGCTGTTCCATCCCCAGCAAGGTAGAGTCA
>OJJH01000291.1_pt1 | contig 18893 bp, 15 predicted proteins | sample 1596251 | NCBI WGS metagenome assembly OJJH01 (sample SAMEA4350153, study PRJEB24818) | metagenome | biome: human; feature: gut; material: faeces | place: Denmark | collected 2013-09
GTTTGGTCAAATGGAGACTTTTAGCTTTTTTTGTAGCTAAATTTATGTTGTGTAGAAAATGAAGAGATTGTTTATATACAAAGGATTAGAGTTGGAAGCCAACATAAATGGCTATGCAACATATGAGTTGAAGAACGGTAATTTCAAACCTGAACACTTAGGGCAGTTGAATTTCTATCAAAACCTAATCAACAATACTTTAAGGGGAGAGTATGACAATCCAACTATAGGAATGTTACTCTGTCGAGATAAAGATAGGATTGAAGTAGAATATGCATTGCAGAATATTTCATCACCGATTGGAGTGAGTGAGTTTAATGTTAAGGAACTACTTCCTGAAAACTTAAAAAGCAAACTACCAACAGTTGAGGAAGTTGAGGAGGAACTAAATAAATTAGTAGAAGAATAAAATAGACAAACTATTATGACAAAAAAGAAATTGCAAGTATTTATATCCTCAACATATACCGATTTATTAGAAGAAAGACAATCTTCTGTAGAAGCAGTATTACGTCCTGGCAATATCCCAGCAGGAATGGAATTATTTTCAGCAGGTAATAAGAGCCAATTAGATGTTATAAAAAGGTGGATTGATGAATCTGATATATATATGCTCATTTTAGGAGGTCGATATGGTTCGATTGAACCTGAATCCAATTTATCATATACAGAATTAGAGTACCAATATGCTATGAATATCAATAAGCCATTATTTGCTATTGTATTGGATGAAAGTTTAATCGTTCAGAAAATTAAGAGCCATGGCAAAACGATGCTAGAAATGGAGCATCAAGATAAGTATAAGAAATTTCGAGGGTTAGTCCTATCTAAAATATGCAGAATATGTAAAGACTCAAACGAAATAAAGCTATCCATAATGGAATCTATCATGGACATTCAAAGTCAATCTGAACTATCAGGTTGGATTAAAGGAACGGAATTGCCTGATAACTCTTCTTTGCTGAAAGAAATAGAAAACTTAAGAAAAGAACGAGATGAACTTAAAAAGAAGAATCTCTCTTTGGAAAAAAACAAAAAGACAGCAAGTAAAGATACATTAATTGGTAATTATGAATATAGTGAAATATATACACTTTTAGAAAACAAAAAAACAATATCCCTTCAAAATTAACCTCAAATGACACAGACGTTGAAATATCATTGCTTAAACAATTCATACTAAGTCAATCTAATTTAACCAAAGGAGTAAGTTCTAGCTCACTTGGAAACAATGACTGGGGAAGATTTTTGGCAACGAATTTAGTTCCAATATTATTAAATTTCTCTTTAGTGCAAAGAGAGAAAGCTAAATTATCAGGAGGTGGGGATCATTACAAAGGGCAAGACCTGTTTTTATGGTTCTTCTTCAAATTTGGTGGTACTTCTTGTTTTATTGTGAATAAAGAATCTTCGCTCTGAACTTTTTAATTTTCGCATTCAACGATTCTGCTGCAGCATTTGAAGCTCTATTAATATAGAAGTTTAATATCTCCTCACTTTTATATAATGTAGCTGCTATTGTGTTAAACGAGTCAAATCGACGGTATAATCATGCTGGACGATGATAGTCTGACTTCCTATCTGGCACCCACCAAACTAAATAATTAGGGAAAGAATCTTTAGAATATTAGTCAGGGAAAAAGATATCATTGTTCAAGAACTCAGTCAACTGATTACCAACGACAGCCAACAAGAAATATTCCTAGCCATTTCTACTAGCGAACCTATCTCACGTGTAGCAGTACGACATAACATGACCTATCAAGAAACGATTGAATCTTACAGTTATATTCTCAAGAAATTAAGCGAAAATACAGAAAGAATTGCCACATATCGCAACAGAACAATAACAACTCTTTTTGATCACAATAATTTATCCAGAAAATATGCATCCGGACTTGGGCAGTTCTTTCATCCGAATTATGCGTTACCTCCCCCTTTTCACGACTTTTACTGCTACAATCACCAATGGCAGTGAGTACCAGAATCTGGGATATTAAGTAAACATTTCAAGATGTACAAGTGCCATGAGAGTAATCCCAGCACCTGTACATTATCATATTTCAGGTTTCGCCCTCGCCCTTGATTGAGCGCCAAACAGAGAAAGAGCCCCTCTACCTCATCTTCCAACCACCGAAAAGTGTTTTCTTAAAGCAAGCCTTATTCCTTTTCGCCTCGTCCGAATCATATTCTATAGCACGATCGAAGTACTCTATCGCTTGAGGTATATCCTGCTTTGTCCCTCGTCCGAATCCATAAGCAACACCGAGAGCGTTCAATACCATGGCATCAAGAGGCTCCCACACCTCACCAAGCATATCATTCTCTTCTATCTCGGAAAGGAATTCGAAAGCGGCATCATCATCCTGAAAAGTACCAAGACCATTTTGATAACAGACGGCAAGCTCAGCTGCCGGTTGCCAGGAATCCTCAGCATCCATATTTTGATACGCTTTATTCAACCATACCACCGCCTTAGCATAATCCTGCGCAATATTGCCACGCCCTTCAAAATAAAAGTTTCCTATCTGGAACTGTGCTTTTGCGTTGCCTGCCTCCGCTGCTATCATATAATTCTCAAAGGCCTTATCCAAATCTTCATCAACGCCATAACCGGTTCCGTAACACACAGCCACATTATAGGCGGACTGGACATCCCCGCGCTCCACTGCCATCGAATAATAATGGAAGGCTCCTTCCGCATCATCATACTCATCTTCCAACAACTTGCCATAGTCATTGCAAGTAAGCGGATCACCTGTATCAGCAAGCTGTTTCAGATAGTTTTCGTATACCTCTTCATCAATATCCGCCAGTCCGGACTCATAAATCGTACGATAATTGCCGAATGCAGCAGGCAGACCATTATCGAACGAGTTTTCATAGTATTGTGTCGCTATGGGATAAGCAAAAGCGTAATACTCATCTTCAGAATTGTACTTACGTCTTTCTTCGTCACCGCGAATAACGAGATAATCGCCATAGAACAGGACGTTTCCCACCATATACTGACTAAAGGCATCTCCTTCCTGCGCTCGCTGTATCACCGCCGTAAAAGCTTCCTCAAGCGAAGCGAAAGGCATCGTTTTCTGAACAGCGGGAGACAAGTTGCCGGTACGTAAGGCACACAGTACCCCATCGGCACTACCCAGACGCACACTCTCCTTTATCAACCGGGATGCCAGTTCCTCATCTACGGGAAATTCCGCCCCGCACCAGACAAATTCTTCCCCCAAATAGCACCGTCCAAGATAACAGCAAGCATCTGCATCTCCCTTTTCCGCTGCCTGACGCAGAAGTTCATACCCTTCCCACATTTGTTCTTTGTCGTAGCTTTTCCATATTTTGTCAATGGCAACAGCTACCGTTTCACTGTGTTTCATTGTTACAAGTTATTATATATCCGTTTTCTTTCAAAAAGTCTTTTATTCATCGTCGGCAACTTCATCCGTTATGTCCTTCCATTCATCCGTCATCCGGGGAAATTCACGTTTATGATAATAATTGTAAAGCCAATATCTGACACGCCCGATATAAGGAGCATGAGTCATGAATACCACCCAATTCCCTTCTTCATTATTCCCTCCTGTCTCAACGATATAATCGTCTTTCGTCCCTCTCACTTCCAGATAACCGTTCTGACAGCTAGGAGTCTTCAACAACATCGAAGCGCATTTACCGGCTTCGAGATTCTCGAGAGCTGCTAAAACATCTTCATAAGTGATATATTTGTATTCTTCGTTGTCCACGTACAGATAATACGGCTCATCGTCAGGGGGCACCGGAGTGTAATGCCCTTTCTCCCAATCACTGATTTCCGGAATTTCAAGCCGTTCGAAGTAATTATAGAACATCCGGACAATATCATCCGTTCTATATCCACCACTGACATACCTCGTCAACCCGTCAGCCATGGCGAAATATACGGCAACCTGCGGATTGCCATCCGGCACAGCCATACACGATATCCCCGAACAGTTGCCGTAAGGAGTTATTACAGTACGACAGTTACTAAGCCATATGTCCCCGTATTCATCAAGATTATCGATCGCCCGCCGAATTTCTTCTTTGGAGACTCGTGACGTCTGTTCACGACCTTCCGAATAGTTCAACACAAACTGCATGGACGGTTCCGACGGTTCAATCTTTTCTATCTTTTGCTTTTTCCCCGAAAAAATTTGTTTAAAGAATGAAAAGCCCATTTTATGCACTCTTAAAAAGTTTTGCTAATGCAAAAGTAAAGAGATATTTTCAAAATAAGAGCAATTCTTTTCCATAAATCTCTTCATTATATTCTGCTTTCATAGCATATAAAAAAATAATCTGCAATATTATTTATTCACTTTTATGCTTATATTTGTACCAAAAGTAGAAATATGAAAAAGAAAATTCCAAAGATAGATTTACCTGATGATTGGGTTGTATACACCAATGTTAACCAAGATTTCTTAAAAAAATACTCCGACCATCCCGTACGTCTAAAATGTGAGCTATTATTACTTTGTATGGAAGGAGAAATTGAAGCCACAGTCAATATAAGCCGAATAACAGCAAAAGCCAACGATCTGATTATACTTACCCCGGGAAGTATATTACAAATTCACAGGGTAGACAATAACTCAGAATTTCATATTCTAGGATTTTCACAACACTATATAGAACATCGTATTCCCGAAAATATCATACCCGAAACTTTATATGTCGCACTAGGAAAAGCAAAACTAATCCTGAAGCCGGCAGAAGCCAATATGATAAAAACTCATTTTATGTTTTTACGGCAGTTATACCTATCAATGGATGAGAAAACGAGGAAGAGAGTCACATACAATATACACTTAAACGCACACACCGGCATATCCATACTATATAAACACAGAGAGGCAGATACATTAACTCTTTCAAAAAATGAACAGTTATGCCGGAATTTCGCACAATTAGTATTCTATCATTACGTACAAAACAGAAAAGTCGCCTGGTATGCCGAAAAGCTGGGAGTAACCCAAGTATACTTGTGTACAGTAGTCAAACAGGTAACAGGAAGAACATGCATAGATTTTATCTCATATATGGTAATCATGGATGCCAAATCTCAGTTGAAACTATCAAGTGCCTCCATACAATCAATATCCGATGCACTAAATTTTCCCAATATCTCTCTTTTTAGTCGATACTTCAAGAGACATACGGGAATGACTCCTTTGGAATACCGGAATAAAGGATAAATCAAACGGTAAAAAAGGAACTTTTGAATTTCCTGTCAAATAGCGGGACAAACTACAAGCAAGAATCCTTAATGAAGCAGAACTCTCGCTCGTAGTATTGTAAAATAAGTATTTATCAGATATAACAACGCTCGTTTATGAGCAGAGCGTTTGTCAATCTTTTAAAACTTCTTCCAACTTTTTTTGAAGTTTCTGCCCTCGAAGATCTCTGTCTATAATCGTTCCCTCTCTGTCAATCAAAACAGTATAAGGAATACTCTGTATCGCATACAATTTGGCAGCCTTGCACTTCCATCCTTTAAAATCGGACAGTTGCGGCCAAGAGATTTTCAAATGTTCTACGGCACCCCGCCAGTCTTCTTCGTCTTCATCCAGCGATATACCTATCACTTCAAAACCTCTATTCTTATATTTGTCATAAGCCGCCACAAGGTTTGGCATTTCTTTCAGGCAAGGCCCACACCAGCTAGCCCAGAAATCCAACAAGACGACTTTTCCCTTACCGGCAAAGTCCGAAAGTTTTTTTGTCCCGCCTGACAAAGTCTGTAGTTCAAAATCCGTAAACTTTTTACCGATCATTGTGTTCTTACCATTCTCCACCCTGTCTTTGATTTTCATAATGGTTTGGTCCATCTGATACATAGCAGGCACTTGTTGTAATAATGAGTCATTTTCTTCCAGCGTATTTTCACGATACATTTGTTTGAAAAGAGAAACACCGACTAGATTGTTAATTTGTTGCTTCATACAGTCTTTGACAATCTGATAGTATGCCGCCTCCTTCAGCCTGACCTGTTGTTCTCCCTCCTTACGTTGTTCGTCTGTCAGGGTTGTATCGCGCAAGAAAGCATAAGCCTCATCTATTTCGGCAACCGCCTTATCCACCACCTCACGAACTTTTTGGTGGATATCATTAATATAGGTTCCGGTAGCGGAAACAGCCTCTTTAGTCAAACTGACAGTGATATTGCCATTTTCCAAAAAGAAATCGACCATATATTCACGTCCGTCTATCTTGCCGGTAATATAACGGCAAACCGTAGAGTCCTGTTTTCCTTCAAAAGTAAAAATTCCGTTCCGGACTACAGTTGTTTCCAGTGGAGACAAATCTCCATTCACCGCTTCCTGAAGGACTACTGTGTCACCTTCCTGTGCATTCTCCACTGTTCCGGTAATTCTATAACCGGTATTTCCCGTACAAGCCATACATCCCATCAACATACAGACTACGGCTGAAAAAATAGAATATTTCATATCATTCATTCGTTTAAGTATAAATATGTTCCAATACTTTTTTTATTTGCCTTCAAATGCAAAACCCGATTTCCATGCCGAACGCCCAACGCAATTGTTCAGCACCCATCTCATTCTCATGCACTGTTCGCGTGAAACGGAGCAATGTCCTCCTGTCGGGTCATCCATGATATTCTCCGCGCGGAAGTAACATCCTTCGCTTTCTTTATACCATGTTTCGTTTCTTCCCGGTTTAGATTCGTCCCTTATATAATTCAATGTGTCATCACAATAATCCGTACCAATCTCATTACTCATATAATTACAAGTAGGCAATAACCCCAAATACCGCCCGATGTAATAACCTATTTCGTTATACCCCGGTTCATACTCGCTAACTTTAAAGTTCCGGTCTATTTTATCCAGTTCCTGCAATTTGTAGAGTACCCCCAAGTCTTTGGCAAGCAAAGATTCATCCTGATATTCTTTCCATTCAATACCTTCAGGCATCCCTTGCACATCTGCCGAAACATACTGAGGTATACAACGGTTACTAACTTTCGAGAAAGTTCCGCTCACACTGCCACGATCAGAAATAAGCCATATATTCATATACTGTTCGGCGGGCCATATCAGATGGTGTGCCGCCAGAAAATCCTCATAATTATTAGTGGCGTCAATTTCCTTCGTCGTGAACCGGTTGATACCCGGTTCCATCATCCGGCTGCCATCCGGGTCATAGCCGGCAAGTACCAGACGGATGTGAGTATCCACCCCTACGGGATTCTGCGTGGTTTCTCCGCTAAACATATAATTCAGTTTACGAAGTACCTGTTCTATCTGCTCCTGTTTGTAAGCTCCCCCAAAAGATTCTATATCTTCCGTTGTCTGGATGATATGAAAAACAACCGGAATGCGTATTTCCGACATATATTGCCGATCCAGCGGTTCCACCACTTGAAATGATACGGAATTGGACTCCAATTGAGTACCTTTTATCTTCAACTTTGCCGTTATCGTTTTTCCAACAAGAGAAGCATCACTGGTAGAAAAATAACGTTGCAAGGCAATGCCTGATTCTGAAGTATATTCCAGCCAATCGTTCTGTATCCGTTCGTCAGGAATCTGATAGTTGTCTTTGGTAAATAAACGAGGATAGAGTTCTAATTGCGCCCTGCCGTCAGCAAGCACCATTTTCTGATTGGCTATCAACTCTATATGATCTATATCTTCAATGCTCATGACACTGTTGTCATGATAAGTATAATCGTCAGGACTACAAGCCAAAAATGCTTGCAGCATCAACGCCATTCCGAAAAAGCGTATGATTGTTTTCTTAGTCATAAAAGTCTTTTTTGAAGAGTTAATAAATAATGATTTGCTCCCAGCCCGGATTCTGCACCATATTCTTGTTAAGCTTCATCTCCCGTGCCGGAATAGGGAAACTATAACGGAAATCGTCAGAAACCAGCAGATGTCTCTCACCGCTGATTGTCCGTTCCATTCTGATACCCAGACGCTTCATATCCAGCCAACGGAAATCCCCCTCCTGATAGAACTCCCGTTTACGTTCATCAAGAATCGCGTTCAGCAATGTTTCATGTTCGGATGGCACTTCAGGAGCAGAAGTGTAACGTGCATTACAGAAATCAGTCAAAACATTGCGTGCTTCTCCATCTTTTCCTTGTCTGCATAATGCTTCGGCTTTGATTAGATACATTTCCGCTAAACGGAAAGGCAGCAGGCAACCTCTGCATTTCCCGTTTTCTCCCATCATATTGTATTTATTATTATACATATTATTTTTGAACCACACACTTTTCCGAATATCACTGTCAGTAAAGAAAGAAGCATAGGCAGCAGAAATTCTTCCGTCACTTACATAATCTTGCAGATAGGTACTATACAAATCGCAGACATTGGTATATTCTCCGTCCATAATTCTCACAAAGAACTCGTCGTTCGTCAATTCTACAGTATACGCTGTCGTTGAACAGTCGAATACCCGTTTCAGAATTTCCGCAGAATGCGTCAACGACCGTCCTTTCATAGCTTCTGCAGCATGTTTCTCCGCATCCTCCCAATCGGAAGATACCGCTGCACCAGACATCGCTTTCCATGTATAGACACTTGCCAGCATAGCATGAATAAAATCTTTCCGCCATATAAAGTTCCACTCATTCGTCGGTGTCTGCTCCAACAAATCGAATGCCTCGCTACAATCGGCAAATATTTGCCCGAAAACAGTTTGCTGCGTCTCACGTGACGGCATAGTGGTACCTATCTCCATTTGAGGAGTCAGATAGACAGGAATTCCATAATTATTATCCTTATAAGGAGCATAATATTGCAGCAATTTAAAATAAGTGTAAGCCCTCCATACAAGTGCTTCACCTTTCACATAATTACGCAAATGCTCATTGTCCCCTTCCGCTGTGCTGATATCTGAAATAATGAGGTTAATGGGACCTAAAAAATTATAATACTGCCGCCAAGCTTCTTCGTTGCTCATCAGCCAGGTCTGCATACTCTTTCCGGTTTGTGTATAATCACCAGCTTTCTTATCATAATACTGGGAAGAATTTGTATTGATATTCACCTCTCCGGTATATACGGCAAGATTACCATGAACTTCCGAATGAAAAGGTACTGTAAAGGCATCTATACCGAAAATACGTTCCTGTCGGGGCATATCCGGTGTTTTCAAGTAGTACATGAAACTAGCCATGATATCCCGATAATCTTCTATCGTACTGACTACCTTTTGATCACGCGGCGTTAATTCGAGAAACTTGTCACACGACGTTGTCAGAATGCATAACAGACTTCCAACCAATATACTTATTTTCTTCATAATTCTCCTTGTTTTTAGAATCCGACAGTTAGTTTAAAGTTAAATTCGCGGGCAACGGGATAAGAGAACGCATTTCCAGTACCGACATCCAGCCCTCTATATTTGGTAAACGTCACCAGATTACGGGCGTTGAATCCTAAAGACAGGTTTTGCATGCCCGCCCACTGCTTGATAAGCCGCGACGGGAAGCGATAACTCAACGAGAGATTAGTCAGACGGAGATAGTCTCCTTTCGAATATTTGTCGGAAGTGCACAACGAAGCCCAGTAATCATTGTCCGAAGTGGTGAATTTCGGGATGTCTGTACGGTCACCCGAGAATTGCCAGTAATACAGATACCGCTTTTCACGGTTGGTAGCAGACACTTTCAGGTCGGAAGAATATCCAAGTGCCGCCCTCACCGAACTGGCTTCATTGTTCGGCGCATTCTGATAATCGTTGAAGTTGGGAACAAGATGTCCGGTTTTGAAAGTCCACGAGGTAGTGAATTCCAGCCCTTTATATCTCAAGTAAGTGTTGAAACCACCAACAAACTTCGGATTGGAACGACCGAGATATTGCATGGAAGGCATCTGATACCCCATTTTCTTATCACTGTCCCGCACGAAGTCCACCACATCCGGAATGCCGTTGGGAGAGCCGATCATAGCCAAGTATTGTTTCTTCTGTTCCTCACTGTAAGAATCCCATTTATCAAGGAATGCACTATACGCCCTTTTACCAGCTTCGGTGAGATAATATTGCGGATTACCGGTTTGCGGGTTTACACCTGCCACCTTCCAGCCATAAATACCTCCGGTTTCTTGTCCGATAATATTAACGACGCCACCCATGCTGACATTTGATTTAATAGCATCTTGATAAGAATCATAATCATAGAATGATTTCTTTATCACATTTTTGTTGCGGGCAATGTTGAAAGCGGTACTAAAAGTCCAGTCGTTATTATTAATCCATTTAATGTTAGTATAAAATTCCAATCCCTTGTTTTCAACAATACCGCCATTCGCTTTCACCGTAGTCCGTCCGGTGGAAGCGGGAATTTCCAAATTCTCAAGAATATCTTCCGTTTCATTGAAATAATAGTCCAGAGTAATGTTCACACGGCTATTGAGCAACGACATATCCAACCCGATGTTACGGTCTTTTTTCTTCTCCCAGCCTACAGTAGGATTAGGATAGGTGAATCCCGTAGCAAAACGATTGCCCATATACATCACATTACCGAAAGAAATGGTAGAGAACGGATAAGCGGAGCGGTCAATATTTCCTGTGAAACCGTAGGAAGTCCGAAGTGACAGTTCATTGACGATAGGATTCGCAAAGAACTTCTCTTTATGCAGATTGTAACGCAATCCGGCAGACCATAACGGAGTAAATCTGTTCGTATCACCGATTACGTCGGCACCATCGGCACGATAGTTGAAATTGAAAATATACCGGTCCTTATAACCGTAACGGAGAGAACCCAGAAATGAAACACTCCGGTCTTGCCCGTCCTTCGTATGGAACATATTGCTGATAGCGGAAACCATATCTTCATAAGGCACATTCTTGTCAAAGGTAGGGATACCCGTAATGCGATAATCACCATAATAAATAGGTGAAGTATGACCGAAATTGGTATATTTCTTCGACATGATTTCATTGGCGAGCAAGATACTGAACAAATGATCCTTCTTGACAGTGAACGAATAATCTATCTGATTACGGATAGCCCAGCTATGATTCTTTCCGGAATTTTCGGAAAGTTCTCCATTATCGTAGCCGCTTGGCATGATGTCGTAATAGCGATATGCATTGCGGGCAAATGCCTCATTCGTCCAAGACGTATACGTCCCCGGTTCTACTTCGGTAGTTTCCGTATTGTAGCTGACACCTTTCCGGAAAATGGACTCTACGGACAACCCGGGCAACACGTCATAACGGAGATTAAGAGTCATCTCCACATCCGAACCATCCTGTATATTACGCGTGTCTTTCATTTCACGTAAGATATTGAACTGATCGTACACATAACCGGACGCACGTTCCGTAGTATAATTATTACTCAGATAACTGAGATCGGCTGCATAGTTCCCGTTTTCGTCATACGGACGTTCATATGGATTGGCAAACATGGCATAGGTAAACGGATCAATAGCGGAAGCATTGTCCCTGTTCTTACGCGTATTGGCGGACACATTCAGAGCGACAATCAAATTCTTGATAGGCCGATAGTCCAGTTTCATCAACAAGCCGGCACTCTGGTACTTGTTAGAGAGAAGAATACCGTTCTTTTCCTGAAAATTGACGGAAGTATAATACGTCAGTTCTTCCGAACCTCCACGCAGACTGACATTGTGTGAATGTGAATGAGCCGTACGGAAGAGTACGTCAAACCAGTCGGTATTGGTCTGTGCTAATTTCTGAACAGTGGCGTTATACTCACCCGGAGTCAGGAAACCGTTCACCATTCGCTTGTAGCTATATCCGCCGCGACCCGTAAGATAAGCATATTCCAGCCCGAAGTTATTAATAATAGACTGTTCATACCTCAACTTCTCGGCAGAATTCATAAAATCGAGACGGTTAGTCGGAGCAAAAGCACACTCATAAGTACCGCTATAGTTGATTTGTGTTTTGGAGCGAAATCCTTTCTTAGTCGTAATGACGATAACACCATTAGCTGCGCGCGCACCATAAATGGCGGCGGCCGAAGCGTCTTTCAAGATACTGATAGATTCGATGTCTTCCGGCATAATATTACCTACTCCATCCTGCATAATCGTCCCTGCATAATCACCTGTATTACTTTGAGGAACTCCCTGCGTCATAGGAAGCCCGTCAACAATCCACAGAGGTTCGGAATTGCCGCTCAGGTTATTTTCACCGCGGATCGTGATTTTAGAACGGGTACCCGGCGCACCGGATACGGTAGCACTATTCAGTCCCGCAACTTTACCTTCCAAAATACGATCGATAGAGGTAATACCCTGCATCTTCAAGTCTTTGGCAGTAATGACAGTAGCACTACCGGTCATACGGTCTTTCTTTATCACTTCCATACCGGTAACAACGACTTCATCCAGTGCTTCAGCACTTTCACGCATCACTACCCGGATAGATTTGCCCGGTTGGCTGATATGGCGTGCTTGCATTTTCATACCGATAAAGGTGAACTCCAGCGTATATCCTTTCTCACTGGCGGGTACGCTGAACAGGAAATATCCTTCGGCATCGGTTCCCGTCCGGTGTGTCGTTCCCTGCAAGGTGACGGTCACTCCCGGCAAAGGTTCTCCTGTGGTATCTACTACACGACCTGTTAATTCTACTTTATTCTGTTTACCTTCTTGCTGGGCGGACGATGCTGCCAGTGCACTCCCCGAAATACAGAGGAGACAGAGCAGGAGTGTCCATGCTGCACGCAACTGTCTTGCCAATGAGGAGTAGGATTGATATTGAACTTTCATAATGTTCTGTGTTTTTTTATTAGATTATCTGATTTGCGGGTTGGCTACAACTGCCGGGCATTTGATTTCCAGTTGAAGGGATGGATTCAAGGGGGAATCGATATAACCGCCACTATATATATCATATTCAGTTTTCATATCCTGCGGAATGTAGGATTTTACTTTTATGACACCCAAAACCCCTTTTCCTGTCTGGAAGAAAACGTAGGCAGGCTTAAAATCTGCTATTGCCACCTTAACCTTTTCTTCGGTAATTTGAAAAGAGAAATCATCTGCACTCAAATTCTCAAAATCAGCCTCCGTAAAACTTTCGGGTGCATTCATATAAATGGTATGACAAGGGAAATCATACTTAGAATTATGATCCAACATACTGCGTACACGTATGGGCGATTCAAAATAAAATGCCTCTTGTTCTTTATTCCACGTCAATGCCAAATCTATCAGTTCTTTATTTTTTCTAGCGTTATTTGCTATTTGACTTAAGCCTGTGCTTAAGGAGAACAATGACATTCCATTGTATTCAGTATCAAAATCAGTACCCGAACTTTCGGGGTCGATGAACTTCTCTCCGTCAACGATCAAACCTATCATTTCTGCACCATCCTTGAGAGGAAAGCCTTCAAGACCGATTTGGTCAAGAATACTACGTATTACATCCCCCGTATACCACATCACAATTTCCACCTCATCCATCAACCCCGACAAAGAGACATTGTTATATTCGGTAGAGCTAACCTGTGACACTCTATGCTGCTGAAGCGTCCCATTATACTCTCCCGCAATATCTCCGCCAAAAGTCGTTTTACATTGAAATACGACACGATAATTATCACCATTCTTTTCAACAGTCACTTCTCCTTCAGAAAGGGTAGCAGGAATGTTCTCCTTATTCTGGGTATTGTAATCGGACGAACAATACCCGATGAAAGTATAGGGTTTCTTATCTGTGCCAAACACGTATTTTCCCGGCACCAATTCTCCGAGTTCCGGAGATGCCAGATGAAAACAAATACAAGCCCCCTCACCCTGGGCTTTTTCCAATTCCATATTGCCGTAAAGTCCTGTTTCATAAAGTGAAAGCATGAAGTTACCGGTCTCAATCCGTTCATCACCGGCACGAAAACCTTCCACACGATCAGTCACCGTCGTACCATTCTTCTCGTAAGTATCCTCATATATATAAGGAATACTCGAAATAATTACATTTGGATTACTTTGCCAAATAACTCCACTCTGCAAATTATACGGATAACCATACATTTGAATCATCTTATCAGGATTTATTAAATTATCATCCTGATCGGAGCAGCTCCAAATGCAAACCAGCATACAGAAAGCTACTCCCCATAGATACTTTTTTTTCATAATACAAATTCTTAGTTAACACAAACTTTAAACCTAATACAACTCAGTATAGCAGTATTACAAATTCCAATAGCTTCTAGTTAATTTTATGCAAAATAAACAAATAGGCAGATTGCTATCAATATCTATTTTTTATTTTTTTGTTCATTTTTTAATATATCACCCCAAACACCCACATTTTCATTAAAATTTAAACAAATCACATCAGATTACCCTACAATCACAAAAAGGACTTGCCGAAAAACAAAATGCAGCTCTCCACAATTATAGTTCCACGACTTGGCCACACAAAAGCAGCTATGGCTTAATTTTCTAAATAACACTTAAAACTTCACGATAAGTTTCATCCCCCACCCTAAATATCGCTATATTGCGACAAATCATAAATACAATCAGTATGAAACTTTGGAAATACAGTGAGACATTTTAAACAAAAACAGGAGGAATAACTTACCATGCCAATAGAAATAAAATATTTTGAAGACAGGAAAGACTGGCGCAAGTGGCTGTCCGACAACTTCGAGACTGCCAATGAGATTTGGTTTGTGTTTCCCAGCAAAGCTTCGGGAAAAAAAAGCATAACGTACAATGACGCTGTTGAAGAAGCCCTTTGTTTCGAGTGGATTGACAGTACAATCAAGTCACTTGACAAAGAACATAAAATTCAGCATTTCACGCCTCGAAACCCTAAAAGCACTTATTCGCAAGCCAATAAAGAAAGACTTAAATGGCTGTTGGAAAATAAAATGATACACCCTAAGTTTGAGGATAAAATACAAGATGTTTTGTCTGCTCCTTTCATTTTTCCCAATGATATAGTCGACAGGCTGAAAGAAGATAAAATAACCTGGAAGAACTACCAACATTTTTCCGACGCATATAAACGTATCCGAATCGCATACATTGAAGCGGCAAGGAAACGACCGGAAGAATTTGAAAAACGGTTAAACAACTTTATCAACAAGACGAAAGAAAATAAGATAATAAAAGGATTCGGCGGAATCGAAAAGTACTATTAATCCTAATCTATTCACAAATAGAATGTTCCTTTTGCATTATTCATCCTTCCCCAGAAGCATCATTACGTCTTCCGCGTACTTCTTCCCGACCGGCAGGCTCTTGCCGGTTTTTGCCAACATCACTTCCGAACGTGTGAACCTCGTGATACGGTTTCGCGGCACCACAAACGAACGATGTATGCGGATGAACTCTCCCTGTGGCAGTTGTTCTTCGATGCTTCGCAAGGGAATTTTAGAAAGTACCGATGAACCGTCGGTAAGATGTACTTTGACATAATTGTCTATCGACTCGATATATAGAATAGTATCAACAGACAGCGCTACATTCTTATACTCCGACTTCAACAATAGTTGCCTTGCAGCAGACTCAGATATATTGAGTAAATCGTGCATCCGAAGCCATTGCTCCGCCTTCTGCATGGCGCGTTCAAAACGCTCGTAAAAGTAGGGTTTGTACAAGAAATCGACGGCATTCACCTCAAAACCGTCCAATGCATAATGCGCATAGGCGGTGGTGAATATGAGACAGCAGGACGGCGGTAACTGCCGTGCCAGCTCAATACCCGACGTGCCGTTCATCTCAATATCGAGGAACACGATATCGGGCTGGCACTCACGCACACGCTGCATACCAAGGCGTGGCGAACTAAATGTTTCCAACACCACCCCTCCATGCCTCTCACAATATTGGCTGATAATGCTCAGCGCAATGGGCTCATCATCTATAGCAATACATTTCAGCATTCATTCGGAGATTTAAGTTCAAGCCGGACATGAAAAGTGTTATCCCCATTGCGTCCGAAGTCCAACCGGTGACGATCCGGATACAGTAACGACAGGCGACGACGGCAATTCTCAATTCCCATCCGCTTTGAGTTTCCGATATTACGATCGAAAACAGAGTTCTTCACCTCAAAACAGATTGTATCGTCTTGTTGGTTCAAGCAAATATGAATGAAACAAGATTCATTGGAAGAAATACCATACTTGAAAGCATTCTCTACAAAAGTAATCAGCATCATGGGTGGTACCGGCATTGCTTCGTTTTCCACCTCGTACGTAAAACGAACATCGGCAAACTCATTCAAGCGTAGTTTCTGAAGTTCTATATACTGTCCTATATATTCCACCTCTTCCGCAAGGGATATAAACTCATGATTGGCATTGTTATACATATACTTCGTCAGATTAATGAAGCGTTCGAGCGTTGCTTCGGTTTTATCCGAATGCGTAATAAGCAATCCGTAAATCGTATTGAGCGTATTGAACAGAAAATGCGGATTGATTTGCGCCTTATAAAGCGCCAGTTCGGCCTTATTGCGTTCATACTCCACTTCCTCACGCGCCAGCCGCTGGCGATAAGCTTCTGTCAGCATCCCTACGGCAAAGCAGAACGTCACTACAACTATATAATGAAGCCATACAGCCTGCTGATTCTGACGTACCCCCCAGACGGGATAGGAAACAGACTCTATTTGCTGTTGCCGAAGATGGTAGAATGGCGAACTGATTTCGTAGGATGACAACAAGAATGTGATTAACAGAGAGAAAGCCATAGCCGCAAGGGCATAAAAACGCTGTTTGCGACCATGGAACAAATTCGGTACAATAAAATACTTGTAAACGAAATAAGTGACATACAGCCAACCGATAAAGACGCTAAAGAAGAGGGGATACGTTCCCCACCACCGTTCCACCGGAAAGATGAATATCATCAGCGGCAGAAAGATGAAACAGAAAGCAAGATCGATATAAAGAGAGACGTTCTTCATCGCAAATTTTATTTATGCTGCTCGAACAACCAGTCCTGCACCCCCTCAATGCCGTAAGACACAAACCAAGTAGCCCGGTGGTTTCCGCCCGTAAGATGCGTAAACAGCAAATGGTTACCTTCTGCGCGCATCTTGTTTGCTTCTTCGGAGAGCTGTGCATTGGGAAGCGTCATGTCCCACGTAGCTTCCGAAACGCTGCTCCCCTGACTGCGCCACAGTTCCACTGCCTCACCTTGCAACGTATTCGACGAGCGGTCGCCCTCGCAGGAGATAATCCAGATATTCTGCTTGTCGAGCGGCCCCATCAACGCAGGATTCCACTTGCCTGCCACAAGCAACGCACCGGCAAAGAGGTCGGGTTCTTTCAGCATCATCACAATGGAAGACATACAGCCCATCGACTGCCCGGTGGTATAGATGCGGTTCGGGTCGATGGAATAGCGTGTCTGCAAGTCTTTCAGAAGTTCAATAGTCGCGTCGAGGTGATGGCTGTAATTCCAGTTGTCATCCACCGTAATGAAAGGATATTCGGGAGCCACGACGATGCACTTGTGACGCGCCTGTGCTTCCGGTTCCGCCCATGAAGTAGCGCCGTTCCCCTGATAAAGCGTATGTGTGACAGGACCGCTTGCCACGCCTGCATCATGGATGAACAGCACCAACGGATACTTCTCCTCAGGGTTATAATCTTCCGGCAGATATATATTATAAGGCAGCACCTGACCGGTATAGGGACTGACGAACTCGTCCTGTTTGAAATCATCCGCCACAAGGCATTTCTCAATAGTGCTTGCTATCGGCGTCTCGCTTGCCTTGTAAGTCTTCCCTTTTGCGGTCTTGATGTCGGCTGTCTGAACCACCACGGCATTGCCCGGATATTCATCATCGCCACCCGTACTCCAGCCCGCCCGCAATCCGGGGCCGCCTTGCATACGGTCACGTTCCTGTTTCTTCTCCATATCGGCAGGCGTGGGTTGTTTGGGTTGTGCGTCCAAATCCACTTCCGCCTTCACTTCGATGATGACATACGGACCGTTCACGCCCTTTTCAGCCCGTTCGGGAGCAGTATTGGCATAAACACGCATCACGTCCTTGCCTTCTACCCGATAACTGTTTATGTCGAGACTCTTGTTACTGATAGGTGTATCGTATTCCAACACAACGGTCGCCACCTTGCGTCCGTCACCCAACACACGGCTTATTGCCGTCACAGACTGTATGTGTTCGGGAAGCACGGAGTTGTCTTGGGCTTGTGCCAAGCCGAGGAGCCCAGCCAAAACGAATGTAATGATTGCTCTTTTCTTCATAATCGTAACATTTTCACCTTTATTGATTTTACCTTATTAACAGCTTGTTGCAAAAATAGTTCTTTTTCTTGTGAAAGAAGAATTTCGGGAAAGACGTTTACCACCGAAAAAGCAACGTTTACCCCCACTTCCCCATTTACAGATATAACAGTTCGTCGTATTTCCCTACTTTTGCTTCCGACGTATTGAAATATAAGAATATAGATACACAGAAAAATGGAAAAGAAAATATTCGTGGCCCTGCTTGCGGGATTAACACTATGTGCCTGCAAGCAGTCACCGACAAAACAGGAAAATGCAACTTACAGAACCCTGACCGTGAAACAGGAAAACCGTACACTGAAATCGGAATACACCGCCCGGCTGCAAGGTCAGCAGGTAGTGGAGGTACGCCCGCAGGTGAACGGACTTATTACGGGCATCTGCATCGGCGAGGGAGAGAAAGTACACCGGGGCCAAACATTGTTCATCATCGACCAGGTGCCTTATAAGGCTGCATTGGCGGAAGCCGTAGCCAACGTGAAGAGCACAGAGGCAAAACTTGCCACGGCCCGGCTGAATCTGGAAAGTACAAAGATACTGCGTGAGAAAAACGTGGTGCAAGACTATGACCTCAGTACAGCCCGCAATGACTTTGCCGCTGCCGAAGCGGCATTAGCCCAGGCT
>OJJH01000292.1_pt1 | contig 18864 bp, 14 predicted proteins | sample 1596251 | NCBI WGS metagenome assembly OJJH01 (sample SAMEA4350153, study PRJEB24818) | metagenome | biome: human; feature: gut; material: faeces | place: Denmark | collected 2013-09
GTTGATAATGAATATATTATATATGGAAAGGTAAAAAAAGTGTATGAGGGTAAAAGTTGCTATCAGAGGGGATTGAGGAGTCTCCCTCATAGCTGTAAGCCTGATGGATAAAGGTGTTGGAGCAATTTATGAGGGTATGAGGGTAGGAACATCGCAAACATTTCATGGGAATTAATTTTGTTTAATGTATCAGTATTAATAATCCAATAAAGAACTGTGGCATTAAGACTACTGGCACAATTAGGATTATTCTAAACGTCAATAAAATCTTTAAATTCTCCATACGCATAATAATAGATTAGTAAATAGTGTATTTAAGGACAAAATGAGGGCTTGACATGAAGTACTATTCATTCACTTATCTTTGTGCATCTTTATATGTAGACATATACAAATCGTTGATAAGTCCGCACATTTAAGAAGTTTAAAAGGTTTGTGGGCTGAATGGCAATTCATGTTATCCTTTCATTTTTCCTAATGATTGGTGAGGGGGGAGTAGTTACACCGCTATAGAGTGCATAACATATACCTCATGCTCACTGTCTGACTAATAATTTCACTTTATCAAAGCATAAAGTCTAAATAGAAACACGACCTAAATCTAAAGGGGCGGGGGCATGATTTTAGATACTACCAAATTTGAGTTGAGGTATATAATATAAATAAATCTCATTAAAAGGTAGTACGCTAATACATCTTTATATTGTCAGATTCAAATAGATTGGTTACATTTGCATAAACTCATAATTATATGAATTATGGAATATATTAATGAATTTCACAAGCAATGGATAGAGCGTACCCGCCAATCAATAATCTCTTGGAGCAAGCAACCTGTATCACCGGAAGAAGTAAGGAAGCAACAGGAGAAGTTGAACCAACAGAGGGCTATAAGGGAAGGCAAATTAAAGAACTGATAGTATTTGCCAACGCCAACAACTTATGGATTGACTTGTCACACCTCAATATTACCTACATGGATAAGGGCGGTGAGAATGAAGTATTCCATGATGGTAAATCGTCTGTTATCAAGCTGAATAACTTTGAGTATGCAGGGGATGATTTGGAGAACTTCTTCATTCGCATTAACGCACACAATAAGTTCTTTAGTAATGTACCCTATCAGATGATTGGCTTCTCTTATAACAGCCGTCAAGAGTTCAGTGCAGTTCTCACACAACCTTACATATTGGCAGAACGGGAAGCAATAGAAGATGAAATTGTTGAATACATGGAAGCGCTTGGTTTTGAAATGGATTATATAGACGAGTTCCATAACGACCAATATGAAGTGTTTGATGCCGTTCCCAACAATGTACTGTACGGTATTGACAAGGACTTGTATTTTATTGATACTCAAATCAGACTAAAGAAGTAATTTGGATATATGTGTAAAGGGAATAAAATCCGTCTTTAAATGCTCCTTGCCTAAATAGCTTATGCCGAATTGAGGGCAGACTGATAATTCTTCTTTCCTTTGATGTCTGTCGTCTCTAACCACTCCTTGCAAAACTGAATAAAGTCTATGGATTGAGTTCGTGTACGTTCTGCTTTTAGATACTCCAATATATCATCTAAAGTGTAATGATTTACTTCCAATTGGAGTTTAGCACACTTCTCTTGGTAAGTCTGAATTAGCTTATCCACCTCTCTCTTTACGGTAGTTCCTTCCTTTAATTTTAAGGATTTAGTTAAATCCTTAGAGGTTACAAAGAAGTTGGTTGATAACCTCTTAAATTTACGCTCAAGTGTAAATCTCACCTTGACGTTGTAAGTTCCGTCACTCTTAATCTCACCCTTCTTAATTTCTTCTCTAATAGTCAGCATATTAGTTCATTTTAAATTAGGAAACTATTAGGAAACAAGAGTGCTGATTAAGCCTAAATTGTGGCTGAGCCCAAACTACACGGTGTCAACGATACTAAATTCTTTATCTTCCGCCTTTGCAATCTATACGCATAAACACAGGTTTATTACCATGCGCCGCATTTAGGGTATCATTTAGAGGAGTAGTGGATATGAGCTTCTTCCTTTTTAGGCTAGCAAAGGTATATGCATGAAGGGAATTAACAAAACTTAATCCCCCAAGAATTACAACTGAGCCCTAAATTGTGGGATAGAAGTACTATCCTATCATAAAGAAGAAAACCCTCATAAGTACTTAACTTACAAGGGCTTTTGTTGGGTGGAAGACCGGACTCGAACCGGCGACATTCAGAACCACAATCTGACGCTCTAACCAACTGAACTACATCCACCATGTTTGCATTTCTCTAACGCGGTGCAAAGATAGATATTATCTTTTAATCTCCAAAATATTCTGCTATTTTTTTTTGTAAAAAGTATATTCTTTTATTCCCCGATTGTGCTTGCTGAAAAGGGTTCGCGCATCATTCGTAAAGATTTTCAGAGAGTTACGTGCTTGTAAAGGAATTGAATCAGCCGGGAGGTTGACGGGGAGTAATTGATGATTTTTTTTTCCCGATTGCATCGGACGGGCTGTCCATACCAGACTGTACTCGCAATTGTTGAGACGAGTGGTACTATCTTTTACCAGTTCCATTCTTACCATAAGTCCACCGTCCGTGCGGCGGGCGGACATATTGGAAATATAATTTCCTAGTGAATAGACGACAAGATGCTTGTCGTTTGTCAAGCTATCCGTGCGGACTTCGATAGGTTGTACGACGTGCGGATGCGAACCGATTACATGGTCGACACCTTTTTGAAGTAGCCAGTCGGTCAGGAACTTCTGTTCTTTGTCCGGCAAGGATTGATATTCTATCCCCCAATGCATGCAGGCGATGATTGCGTCCGGTTTCAGGGCTTTGCCGGCTTCTATATCTTTTGCGATAATCGTTGTGTCGATATAGTTCACGATGTTGGGCGGGGTAACAGGAATTCCGTTTGTACCATATGTGTAATTGAGCAGAGCGATGCGGAATCCGTTTTTCTCCAATAGGAGAGGATACTGTTTTTCACGTGCTTCGGAGTTGACATACGTTCCGGCATGAGGAATCCTCAATGTGTCGATTAGTTGGATGGTACGTTCCAATCCGGCTCTGCCACGGTCGAGACTGTGGTTGTTGGCAGTCACGAGGACGTTGAATCCGGCATCATGAATCGCGGTCAGAAACTCATCCGGCGCACTGAAAGCCGGATAACCTTTATAGGGCTTTCCACCCAATGTAACTTCCAGGTTGGCGATGGCGAGATCGGCTCTGCCTATTTCTTCCTTGACATATTCAAAACAAGTGGAATAATCATAGCCTTTTACAGTTCGTGCGGCATTAATTTGTCCTTGATGTTGCATCAAGTCTCCTACGAAAAGGAGCCGGAGCGTATCGGCTGGTATAATACTGTCAACTGCGGAGAGGCTGTCTGCTGAGGCATTATTAATAGAATCTCTCCTTGCCTGCGACTGTGAGGTGCAGGACAGGGAGAGAAGCGTGATTATCAGAAACAATGTGTGTCTCATTGATAAATGGCTTTCTTGCCGGCTAGGAGTGTATTTTTCATTAGTGATACAATTGTCATCGGACCGACACCGCCCGGTACGGGAGTGATGTATGAGCACTTCGGAGCCACTTCATCAAACTTCACGTCACCGGTCAGTTTGAATCCGGATTTCTTCGTTGCGTCCGGTACGCGGGTAGTACCTACGTCGATAACTACTGCGCCTTCTTTTACCATTTCAGCTTTCACGAAGTTGGGCTGTCCCAAAGCGGCGATAATGATATCGGCTTCCTGACATTCTTTTACCAGGTCTTTGCTGCGGCTGTGGCATACGGTTACGGTGGCATCACCCGGATAAGCCTTTTGCATCATTAATGCAGCCATCGGTTTGCCGACTATGTTGCTGCGTCCGAGTACGACGCACTTCTTGCCTGAAGTTTCTATCTCGTAGCGTTTCAGCAGTTCGAGGATACCGTTGGGAGTGGCCGACACATAGCAGGGAAGCCCGATGGACATACGCCCTACGTTTATCGGATGGAAACCGTCTACATCTTTACGGTAATCGATTGTCTCAATCACTTTCTGTTCAGAGATATGTTTCGGTAACGGGAGTTGCACGATGAAGCCGTCCACATCGCTGTCTTCATTCAATTCGCGTACTTTGGCTAGCAGCTCTTCCTCGGTCACGTCACTTTCGTAACGGATAAGTGAGGATTTGAATCCGCAAACTTCGCAGGCTTTTACTTTCGCAGCTACATATGTTTCGCTGCCTCCATCGTGTCCCACAAGGATGGCCGCCAGATGCGGACATTTTCCGCCACGAGCCACTATTTCGGCCACTTCGGCCGCAATCTCTTGTTTCACTTGTTCGGAAATGGCTTTTCCGTCTATCAGAGTCATATTTTCAGAGTATTTATTGGTGATGGGCAAAAGTAAAATAAATAACTGAACTGTCCAAAAAGATTGGAGCATAAAAAAGAAGATGCCGGATATAGCATCTTCTTTTTGAACGGAGAGAATATTCTCTTGTTGTTTAAATTATATTCTTATTGGTCAGTAACTTGCCTTTGTATTCTCCTGTCAGTGTACGAAGGAAACCGACGATTTTGTCTACTTCCGGTTGCGGCAAGTCAATGCCTAGCTGATACTTGGCCATAGCGCGGACGGCATCGTCCATGGTAGCCATGCTGCCATCGTGGAAGTAAGGAGCGGTAAGTTCGATGTTTCTCAGTCCGGGGACTTTGAAACGGTGACGGTCGCGTTCTGTCTGTGTCTGCTTGAATCGTCCGTTGTCTTCTTCGGTCATTTCTGCCTGTCGTTCGGCAAAATAATCACCTTTTACACCGATTAGTTCGTAAGACTGTCCGCCCAGGATTTCCCCTACGTGGCAAGTGGCGCAATCGTATTTCTTGAAAAGCTCGTATCCGGCGATTTCATCTGTGGAGATAGCTTCTTTTTCACCTTTCAGATAACGGTCGAAGCGTGAGTTGGGAGTCAGCAATGTCTTTTCAAATTCCTCGATTGCGTTTGTGATATTCTTTTCGCTGAGTCCGTCGGGATATACTTCGGTGAATGCCAGGACAAAGTTCTTGTCTTCTGCCAGTTTGTCGATAATCTGATTGAAAGACTCGCAAGCCATTTCTACCGGGTTCAACGGGGGGCCGGCAGCTTGTTCGGCAAGTGTTCCGGCACGTCCGTCCCAGAATTGGACGAAGTTGTAGGCTGCATTGTAGACTGTCGGGGCATTCACACCGCCAAACTGACCGCCTACGCCTTCGGAATATTGCTTGTTGTCTACACCACCGGTATCCAGTCCGTGACAACTGGCACAGGATACGGTATTGTCGGCCGACAGGCGGGTGTCGTGGTACAACAATTCGCCAAGTACTACTTTGCGGACATCTACTGCGATAGAGTCGGCGATGGGACGAACCGGTTCGTTAATAAAGTCGGGTGCGACTGCCAGGTCTGTGTATAGTCCCATGCGATGGTTTTTCACCCAACTGAGTGCCACTTCTTTTTTGGCATCGTTGAAAGAAGAGCCCCAGTGTACGAGATAATACTTTGCTTGCGGCATTTTTCCGTCAAGGATTACTTTCTCTACTTTTGCCAGGTCTACCGGATTGATAGGACGGCCTTCTTTCAAATCTTTTTCCATCTGAGTCATGTCGAAAGCACGGTAAGCGTCGCTCACATCTTCCATCACGATTTTTCCGGCTACGGGCATACTTGCGTAAAACGGTAAATCGGGAGTCGATGTATGACATCTCAGGCATCCTGCATCCGTAATGATTTGCTGCATTTGGGCGTTTGCTTCCAAATCACTGGAAGGCACCCGGTGCATAAGCCGGTAGGTGACTGCCAGTGCTGCCACTACGACCAACAGTGCTACAATTAGTTTTGTACCTTTTTTCATTTCACATTTGATTTTAATTAGTTGTTATTACGATTATATAAATGCACGCTTTGTTGGGCGGCCGGCAAGTAGTTCACTCCATACCAGCACATTTGCAGAGCCAGGAAGGAGATGATGAGCAAGGCATACAGACATTTCCGTCCGGTTTTTCTGAAAAGACGGAGATGTATATAGAGCAGGTATCCCATCCAGGTGATAGCTGCCCAGGTTTCTTTCGGGTCCCAGCTCCAGTAGTTTCCCCAGGCTTCTTTTGCCCATAGAGAACCGAGAAGCATTCCGATGGAAAGAAAGGCTACTCCGGCATAGACAAGATTGTCCGCCGTATGCAGGTATTCTTCCTTGTGGCGGAATAATCCGGTCAGTGCAATGATAAAGGCGCATCCTAGTACCGAGTAGGAAAACATATATACCGTGACGTGCGGGATAAACCATATGCTTTGCAACGCCGGCATCAGTGACTGGTCATGTATCTCGGGTTTCATCAGGTTGATGATGACGAATACGGTGGAGAGGAGTGTCGAGAAAGACAGAATCCAACGGTATTTCCATCTTATATAAGTAAGCAGTCCTGCCACTCCCATGAAGAAAGAGTACCATAGCCGGGTTTCTCCCATGGTGCGCAAAGGCGGGCGTTGAAGAAATACCCACAATCCGGCAATGAAGATGCCCAAAACAATGATGCCGGATGATGTAAAGGCTATTGCCGTCTTGCTCTTCGTTGACGAACGAAGGGCGGATACAGCTCCTGCCAACCACAAGCAGACGGATATTGCTGCAAATACATAGAAATTATCCCAGTTTATCATACTTTTTCCGGTCCTTTAATGAATAATAGAATCGCTCCTGCCAGCATCATCAGGATGCCTGCCACTATCACATATTTCCAGGGTTGCTTTACTACTTGCAAGATGCAATATTCACTGCCGTTGCCTTTCATCACATCATAGCCGGTGAGGTATATATCTTCTCCCAACCGACAGGCGTAAGGGTGATTCACTTCGAGCACTACTTTTTCATCTCCCAGACGTACATTTGCCGCAAAGCGGGAAGGATGTCCGTTCGGGTAATATTCTACGGCAAAGGAGTCGAGCTCTATTTCATAATCCAGATAATGCGGCGCGCCGTTCATATCGAACGCTTCGCGTGCCGGTTCACCTTTATATACAGGTATGCGTAGTGTCCGGGTATCACTGCTTCCGAAGAATCCGGCAAATAGGGCGAGCCATAGTCCGGCGTGGTTCAGCACGAAGCGCCACCGTGCTTGTTTGCGGTGTTGGAAGGCGTGGATGGTAATCATGCCGAGATTACTTAACAATAGGAGAAGTATGGCTATAAAAATCCAGCCGGTCATGAAATTATAACACCCCAGCAGGGCAGGAATACCTTCGCGCGCCTTTGCCGCTGTGTCCGATAGTTGGGGGAGAAGACCTATCACCAGGCAGCCGCCGATAAATAATCCAATGGATAGCGCACTGGTCTGAGGTGAGCAAAGAAAACGGGTGAAGCCTGAATTTTTGTATTCCTTATATAATATCCGGAGTATGAGAAACCATATTGCCGCAAAGATGATGTTGAGCGGAAAGGCAAGGAAGGAAACGGGGAAGTTTCCTGTAAATAGCTGTATGGCAACTGCTAATAATATATATCCTGTCGTATAGATGTAACGCATACTTGTGTTTTTGTTTGTAATCTTTTGCAAAGTAATGAAATAAAAACGAATAAACACCTAAAATCTTTATAAAATTGTAATCGTTACAATCAAATAGTGATGGGACGCCCCGAAAATTAGAGAAAGGCTATGTCTGTTATAATAAAAAGAGGAAGCCACGCTCGCCACGGCTTCCTCTTTTTTATTTAGAATTAAAATGGATACTTCTTATTTTCTCATCTTCGGCATCATCTTGCCCATTTTACTGCTGGTTACCATCTTCATCATCTTACGGGTCTGGTCAAATTGTTTCAGCAGGCGGTTTACTTCCTGAATCGTTGTTCCGCTACCTTTGGCAATACGGGTGCGGCGTGAACCGTTCAGAATTTCCGGATTGGAGCGTTCTGCCGGAGTCATGGAGTAGATGATGGCTTCGATGCTCTTGAAAGCATTGTCGTCGATATCAATATCCTTGATGGCTTTGCCTACTCCCGGAATCATGGAAGCAAGGTCTTTCAGGTTACCCATCTTCTTGATTTGAGCTATCTGGCCGAGGAAGTCATTGAAATCGAACTGGTTTTTGGCAATCTTCTTCTGTAAGCGTTTGGCTTCTTCTTCGTCATATTGTTCCTGAGCACGTTCTACCAGTGAAACGATGTCACCCATACCGAGGATACGGTCGGCCATACGGGCAGGATGGAACTGGTCGATTGCTTCCAGTTTTTCTCCTGTACCTACAAACTTGATTGGCTTGTTGACTACCGAACGGATAGAAAGGGCCGCACCACCACGGGTGTCACCATCCAATTTTGTCAGTACCACACCGTTGAAGTCAAGGCGTTCATTAAATTCTTTGGCTGTGTTTACGGCATCCTGTCCGGTCATGGAGTCTACCACGAACAGGATTTCGTCCGGGCGAATCGCTTCTTTGATGGCGGCGATTTCGTTCATCATCTGTTCGTCTACCGCCAGACGTCCGGCTGTATCGACAATGACGAGGTCATATCCTTTGGCCTTTGCTTCCTGGATGGCGTGCTGTGCGATTTCTACCGGATTTTTGCTATCCAGTTCGCAGTACATCGGAACTCCGATTTGTTCTGCCAGTACACGCAACTGTTCGATAGCTGCCGGACGGTAAACGTCACAGGCTACCAGTAACGGTTTGCGATTCTTCTTGCTTTTCAGCATTTGTGCCAACTTACCGGAGAAAGTAGTCTTACCCGAACCTTGCAAACCTGACATCAGGATGACTGCCGGACGGGATTCGATATTGATTTCGGCTGTCTCTCCACCCATCAACTGGGTAAGCTCGTCGTGCACAATCTTCACCATCAACTGGCTCGGTTTTACAGCCGTAAGTACGTTCTGACCAAGAGCTTTCTCTTTCACCGTATCGGTGAAATTCTTTGCAACCTTGTAGTTTACGTCGGCATCAAGAAGTGCCTTGCGTACGTCTTTCAGCGTCTCCGCCACGTTGATTTCGGTGATTTTGCCTTCACCTTTCAGAATCTTGAATGACCGTTCCAGTCTTTCACTTAAATTATCGAACATAGTTGTTTAATTACTGATTAATATTTGAGCCTGCAAATGTACAAAAATCTCTCGGATTTATATCTTTTTATTCTGCCATTTTGCTTTTTTGAGGTAAATATAACTTGTAATCAACAGCAAGGTATAATACACTATCTCAATCGTAAAGCAGATTTCAATGGGGGCTTTCAGCCACATTCCGATGAATATGATGTATGAACCGTAGATGATGATTGTAATTGTTTCGAGTAATAAGGCGGCCTGCGTGTTTCCTGTGCCGGAGATGCCGTTGAATACGACGTTGGCTACCGACGCGATGAGCATGGCGATGCAAATCACATAGACCGAGGGGACGGACTCTGTGATAAGCGCAACCTCGCTGGTGTAGATTGAAAGCAGGAACTGCGGAAACAGTGCCGACAGTGCAACGAGTCCCAGCATAATGAAGAACGAGAACCGGGCGATTTTATTGATAAGCGGCATCACGAACCGGATTCCTCCTGCGCCGATAGCGTTGCTCACCAGGCTGTTGGCGGTGGTTGCCAGTGCATTGACCGGAATCAGCAGCACGACGTAGATGCTTCGGACGATATTGGCAATTGCCAGTTCGCGTTGTCCCAGTCGCTCTACGGCTACAAAGAACACGAACCAGGTAGCCATCGACAGGAAATATTGCAGCATCGTGAAACAGGAAATGCTGAGAATCCGCATCAGCAGCGCGGGGTCGAACGAGCGCAGACGATTCAGGCCATATTTTTTCAAATCGACTGTAATGTACGTGTAAATCAGGAAGAAGAGAATTGAAGAGGCTTCGGCCAGTACGGATGCGATGGCGGCTCCCTTGATACCCATTTCCGGCATGCCGAACTTTCCGAAGATTAACACATAGTCCAGTGCCACATTTGTCAATGCCATGACGACGGCGTTGATTGTGAGTACTTTGGTGCGGGTGATGCCGATGTATAATGCCCGGAACATTACGTTGATGAAGGAGAAGAAGAAGCCGTAGATACGCCAGTCGAGAAATTCCATTGTTCCCTCGTAGATGGATTCTGAAGAGACGAGCAGTCGCATGATGTTTCCTCCGAAGGCTTTGGTGAAGCCGAACAGTATCAGTGCCATGGCAAACAGGAACATGATTCCTTGAATCATGACCGGGCCTACATCCGTATAGCGTCCCTCGCCATTGCGTCTTGCAATGACTATCTGCGAACCGGTGCTGAATCCGAATGCGATGGTGAATATGCATATATAGAATAACCCGCCCATGGCAGAAGCTCCGAGGGCTACTTCACTCACGTGTCCAAGGAATGCCGTGTCGGTGACATTGATAACATTTTGTGCCAGCAAGCTCAGTAGTATCGGATAACTGACACTCCAAATCTGTTTGTTGGTATACATAATTAAGCGTTTAAGTTTACACTTTGCAAAGATAGCGCTTTATTTCGATTCGGAAGTAATGGGGTAGATGAAAACTATTTCCGGTTCTTCGGAAGTTTTATTATCAGCGAGGTAGTCGCCGCCGAAATGTTTCAGCAATAATCGGTTGATGTCATGCCGGATGATGGTTTCCTGTGATACAAAAGCACGTTCCGCTAAAGGGGAGTTGGATATACGGAAGCGAATCATATTTCCGCTACGGCTTACCGTAAAACGGATGATCCGCTCTTGTTGCTGTTCTTTTCCCTGCGGATAAACCAGTGTGCTAAGCAATGCCTGTGTCAGCCGTGCCGTATCGGTACGGATTATTTGAGAATCCGTATCGGCGGAGAACTGAACCTTGATGCCTGTTTGCTCATTCTTTATATGTGCCATGTAGCATACTTCCTTGCATAATTCGATAATGTCATAATCTTGTAGCTGGAATTTCATCATTTGAGCTTCCAGACGGGACAGGTCGAGGACATCATTGACGAGCCTCATCAGTACTTCCGTACTTCTGTGGATGATATTGGAGTATTCCTGTCTCGTTTCCTTGTCTATATCAGGTTCGCAGGCGATGAGTTGTGAGAAGCCTACTACATTATTGAGCGGAGTGCGGATATTATAACTCATGTTCGAAAGGAAGCGGTTCTTTATTTCATTTGTTTTCCGTACGTTTTCTGTTGCTTTCCGTATTTCGTTTTCCGAGTGCTTCAATGCTTTTCGCACTGTGAAAAGCCGTGCCATGAAGATAAATAGCAAAATCAGAATAACAAAAATAAAAATCAGATAGCTTAGTTGGGTTTTGTTGTTTTGCTTTTCTTGTTCCAGTTCTGTTCTTTCTGTATGGTATTTGTTTTTTATCTGTTCCATTTGGGTGTTGGAGAGTACGGTTGCGGCCGAGTCTTTAATGGCCAGTGCCTGCTCGTACAAAGGGATGGCTTTCTCGCTTTGCTCCGCCTGTTTCCAGATTCTTGCCTTTTCGAGCAGTTGTTCGGCGTAGTCACTGGTGAAATCCTTTTTCAGCATCGTCAATGTCGTGTCGATATAATCTGATGCTTGCATATATTCTCCTATTTCCTGATAATATTTGGCATGGGTATCGAAATAAAGTACTTTGTACATGAAATAGGTGTCCTCGTTCAAGTATTTTCCGGATTTTTGCAGATGGGGGTAAGCTCGTTTGGGCTGATGGATATTCAGATAATAATAGGTGTAGAAAAGCTCATTGAAAAGATATACATCGGCAAACCCTTCTTTTAAAGACGGATTTTTACTGATGTGTTTATCCAGTACATTCTCCAGTTCCTGCAAGTATTTGAGCATTTTTTTGTTGTCTTTCTTTTCTTTGGTGACGGATACCAACTGTGACAGTACCGAAATACGAACCACCGGATTCTCTTGGGCGGTAAGCATCTGGTAGGCGTTTTCTAACGATTCGATACCTTTGTCCCAGCGCTGGCTGCCGATATAGGCATTGCTCAGACATTGGTAAGCGGCTATGACTCCCCGGCTGCAATTCTGTTTGTCGGCTTGCTGCTTCATCTTTTTTGCTTCGCTGATAGCCAGTTCGTATTGCTCATTGTAGGTGTGCAGGTCTATTTGGAAGCGTTTGGCGTCAAAGAAAAAGCCCCAAATCTTAGATTTCCGGATATAGGGTTCCATAGTGGTAATCCATTTGGCTACACTGTCCTGTTTGCTGTGATTGTAATAATACAGGACGTGATAATATGCTGCCATGCCGGCGTATTTGTCATTTTCCAGCCGTAGCGCTTCTTTCAGTAATGTATCTGAGTATTGGATACATTGGTGGTTGTTCTGTTCTATTCTGATAATTTGGTTCAGGACATTCAGACGCATGGTATCACGAGGTAAGGTTTGCAATACTTTCAGCAGGCTGTCTGATTCGGATACTGCTCCGGTACCGGCCTTTCCGGTCAGGGTACAACATAATAAGGCTATCAGGAGTATGGTCTGTTTCATTCTGCTTTCTCCTTTTCTGGTTGGTTGTGGCGATGGATGGGGTGTGTAAACAGGAAACGCGCGCCTTTATCGTAATCCGGGTCAATCCATATCCGGCCTCCCAGTTGCTCGATGATAAGTTGGCAGATAGACAGGCCGAGCCCTGTGCCTTGTGCGTTTTCGTTCAATTTCTCAAAACGGTTGAATATTTTTTCCTGATTGTCTTTGGTGATTCCGCAGCCTGTATCGGTCACGGAAAACAAGGCTATATCTTCTGTTTGCTTCTCCAATTCCATGATAATGGAGCCTTGCGGGGTGAATTTAGTGGAGTTGATGAGCAGGTTGATTAATAATTGTTGCAATCGGGCATTGTCCGTTGTCAATTCCAATTTCCGGAGTGAGGTGGAGAAGCGGACATCCGCATTGGTCTGTTTTATCTTTTCGACCATGTCGATTACGTTTCTGCATATAGCTACTGCGTCACATTGCTCATATTTGAATGTCATTTTACCGACTTCAAGGCTGGACAGGTCGATAACGTCGTTAATTAGCTTGAGCAGCAGTTCGGAATTCTGCTGAATAATATCACTGCATTGCTGCCGGGTTTCATTGTCGATGGACTCTTCCGTCAGGATAGAGGAAAAACCGGACAGCGCGTTGAGTGGCGTGCGGATTTCATGGCTCATATTAGACAGGAACAGGCTTTTCGTCCGGATGGAGTTTTCTTCCTGTTTTTTGGCTTTTCCCAGTTTTAATTGCGATTGCCGCAGCCTTTTATTGCTGCGCTTTATCAGGAAGATGAAAAATATGATTAGCGTGACTATGGACAGGATTGTAAACCAACTCCAATAGAGGATTGTTTTCTGCCTGTTCAGGCTGTCTAACTCCTTTTTGTCAATTTGGTAAAGTGTATGCAGTTCATTGATTTGGCGGATGTAATTCAAGGTTTCCAAAGAGTCTTTGATGGCATTTAATGATTCATAAGTTTCGCAGGCTTCCTCGTTTTTGCCCATCAGTGCCAGTATTTGTGCGCGTTCTTGCTGGATAGGAATGGAATTGTATGAAGCTGCAGTGCTTATGTGCAAAGGTGTTTCGTCAAATATCTTTAATGCCTGAATATAATCTTCGGATTCGGTATAGTAGCGGGAATACAGATACTTAGTCATCAGGAGATAGTAGGAATTGGCGGAATGCTGATTGATTGAGTCGGCTTGTTGCAGATAAGTTAATGCTTCCGGAAGATGGCGCGTCTGTATGTTGTAGAATGCTTGGCAATAGGCCAGGTAAAAGGCGTCCTGACGATTTTTGCTTTTGTCGGAGAGGGATTTGAGTTGCCGGATATAATTTCCTATATCTGTCAGTTGGCGATATTTGAGCTTGGTCAGAATGAGTTGGGATAGGATTGTTTTTGTGTATGGGGTTGCGTTAGGAATTTTGCGTGCAGCTTCCAGTGCTTCTTCGTAAGATTCGATGGCTGCGACGGCGGCTGACGAGCTTTGATAAGTGTTTCCAATGGCCTGCAGTGAGAGTGCTGTTCCCGGCGCGTAATTCATGTCCTTAGCTTTTTGGTACATCAGGTTGGCTTTATCTATGGCCAGACTGATATTGCCTTTTGTAATTAATGCCTGGACGGTCAGGTGTTTTAGTTGGAATAGAAGTGAGTATTGTTGCTGTTGTTCCAGTTCGGGTTCCAGTATCTTTTCCCATTTGATGATGCTGTCTATCGGTACTTCAGTGCTGAATGGTACGTTGTAGTCGAGCAATGACTGCAATAGAGCGATGCGTTCTGCATTGCTGTACGCTGCATGCAGAGTTGCCGGTATAAGCATGGCTGCAACGATTGCAATAGTATGATATCTGTGTTTATTCACTTGATATTAAGTTGTTTGTTTGTCAGATGATGTGCAAAAGAAATAAAAAGAGCGAAGATTACAAAGAAATCTCCGCTCTTTTTATTATTTTATTTTTTTTTGAGAATCTCACGTGCTCCGGGGCCTTCGTGATTTGGATAACCCGGGGTGTGATTTCTGCATCGTGGGTCGGCGTCTACTTTCAGGCTGCGATAGTCGTCTTTTGTCCGGGCGATGTAGTCATCGAGCATTGCACGGTGTTCTGCCAGGACCTTGGTGTATTTAGGGTCTTTGGCGAGATTCTTGCGTTCTCCCGGATCTTTTTTCATGTCGTACAACTCTTCTCCGTTGCCTTCCAGATAGTGGGTGTATTTGTATCTTGGCCCGCGTACCATGCGTCCGGGTGTTGTCACATACTCATATTCACTATGCCATTCGGAGACGACATACGGGTGGGTGTTCGTTTGTTTTTCTCCTTTTAGGGTAGGGGCAAGGCTGATTCCTTCTTTCTCTGCCGGAACGGAAATTCCTGCCAGGTCACAAAGAGTAGGCAGAAGGTCGAGCGTGGGCTGTGCGAGCAGGTGGTTTACCGGCTTTTTCTGTTGTTTGATGCCGGGACCTGCAAAGATGAACGGAACGTTTGTCATTTCGTCGTAGAAACTGATGTGCTTGGTCACCATGCGGTGCGAAGCCATTCCGTCACCGTGGTCGGCTAAGATGACTACGATGGTATTTTTTCCGGCAGGCGTAGAGTAAAGTGCTTTCAGCACGCTGTCTACTTGTTTGGATACCATCTTCGTGTAGTGTTGGAAAGCTGCGATGTAGTGGCGGTAGTTTTCTTCGCTCCAATGGGAAGCCTGTGTCATTCGGCGGTGGCTGCAACAAATATACTGTACCGGAGTGGGGATGTTGCTCCAGTCCTCGACATCAAAATTGGCAGGCAGTTCGGGAAGAGTGCCGCTGATGGGGCGATCTGTATGCACGCCTTCATTAGCTCCTACAAATCCGCAGATATTGTGAGGGTTCTGAAAATCGGCTATGCAGATGAAAGGTTCCTGGGGCGGATTGCTCAGATAGGCTACTGCGTCCTCGCAGGTTCCCACATCCAGAAAGCTGTCGTTGTTGACAGGAAATTCAGGATCGGTAAATGGTTTTGCTACCGGTTCTTTATGTTTGAATCCTCTGAGTGACCCCATGTCATGGGTCTTTCCGAAATGTACGGCTTCGTAACCGTTCTCGGAGAAAAGACTACCTAAAGTCGGTACGCTTTCCGGTATGCGTGGATTGACCGGTTCGCTGGAATTGGAACGCACATTGGTTTGATGAGGCATCATGCCGCTCCATAAAGCCGCACGTGAAGGTTGGCTGAGAGGACAGCCTACATAAGCATTAGAGAAGATGACTCCTCTCGAAGCAACTTCGTCAATGGGAAGGGTGCAACCTTGTGTATGGCCGTAGGCACCTACGACACGTTGCGTCAAATGGTCGCATTGGATAATAAGGAAATTCGGCTTTTCTTGTGCCTGGGCTGTTATGCCGCATAGGGCCAAACCCATGAAAGGATAAATCGTTTTCATTCTTGGTTAGAATTAAGTAATATTGATTTTGGAACAAAAGTAGAAAAAAAGGAAATGTAAAAAAGGATAGAGGGGTGGTTTTGGACGTAAATGAAAGGATTTTGTACAAAAGTGGAATTTTGAAAAAAGAGAAGAGGGGGCGCAAATAAAATTTAATATATAAATAAAGTACGGATTATATGGAAATCGCGGTTTTGGTAAAATAAGAACTGCGCTATCCGTATAATCCGTGCCTGAATAATAGTGGTTAGGATGTTTTTTATGTCCTGGTCACTATTTATCGTTTTCCGTTGATTAGCTATTCATGCTCATCAGGAACTCGTCGTTGTCTCTGGTTTTTTCCAAACGGTCTTTTACGAAATCCATTGCTTCGATCGGATTCATGTCGGCAAGATATTTGCGTAAGATCCACATACGGTCAAGCGTTGTCTTGTCAAGTAGCAGGTCGTCGCGACGAGTGCTGGATGCGGTAATGTTGACAGCAGGGAAGATACGTTTGTTGGACAGGTTGCGGTCGAGCTGCAACTCCATGTTGCCTGTACCCTTGAACTCTTCGAAGATAACTTCGTCCATCTTGGAGCCGGTGTCGATCAGGGCGGTAGCGATGATGGTCAGTGAGCCGCCGTTCTCTATATTACGTGCAGCGCCGAAGAAACGTTTGGGCTTGTGCAGTGCATTAGCGTCAACACCACCGGAAAGCACTTTGCCGGATGCCGGAGAAACTGTATTGTATGCACGTGCCAGGCGGGTAATAGAATCGAGGAAGATAACTACATCGTGACCGCACTCTACCAGGCGTTTTGCTTTTTCCAGTACGATACCTGCGATTTTCACGTGGCGTTCTGCCGGTTCGTCGAAAGTGGAGGCGATAACTTCCGCATTGACGCTGCGTGCCATGTCGGTTACTTCTTCAGGACGTTCGTCAATCAACAGCATAATCATGTACACTTCCGGATGGTTGGCTGCGATTGCGTTGGCGATATCTTTCATCAAGATAGTCTTACCGGTCTTTGGCTGGGCTACGATCAATGCACGCTGGCCTTTACCGATCGGAGCGAAAAGGTCTACGACACGGGCTGACATGGAGTCTGAATAACCGCCTTTGCAAAGTTTGAACTTTTCATCCGGGAAGAGAGGTGTCAGGTGTTCGAAAGGAACGCGGTCGCGAACAAAAGCTGCGTCACGTCCGTTGATTTTCGATACTTTGACCAGCGGGAAATATTTTTCTCCTTCTTTGGGCGGGCGGATAACGCCTTCTACTACGTCACCGGTCTTCAGACCGAACAGTTTGATTTGTGACTGTGATACGTAGATGTCGTCCGGAGAAGAAAGATAGTTGTAATCGGAAGAACGCAGGAATCCGTATCCGTCCTGCATGATTTCCAAAACGCCTACTCCATTGAGGATATCGTCAAATTCGTAAGGTTTTTCGCGTTCAATAACTTTGCGCTCCTGCGGTTGTTGTGCCGGAAGGTGTTCGTTTGCATTGTTCTGCTGAGTGGCACGCGGCATAGGCAGGCGCTGTTGGTTCTGATTCTGGTTATTGTTACGCTGGAAATTATTGTTGTTGGTAGCGTTATTGTTATTATTGTTGTTGTCACGCGGGCGAACAATGCGCGGACGTTGCTGCTGCGATTGCTGCTGTTGTTGGGATTGCTGCTGCTGGGAATGAGACGGTTGTTCGGGTGCAACCTGTATCGGTTCTGTCTTGGTAGCCTCGAATTTACCGAACAATTCGGTAGGGAGCTCTATTTTTTCAGAAGGCAGATCTTCGATTGGAATGAAATCATCATCGTCTGCACTGGACAGGATATTGCTTTCTTCGTCAATAACAGGTGCAACTTTTTTTTGTGGTTTTGCTATTACTTTCTTCTCGGCATCAGGCTTGTTTGCTTCTGCAACCGGCTTGTTGGTTGTCTCCTTCTTTTCAGCAGGTTGTTGTGCCGGAACTGCTTTCTGTGCAGTCTCAGCAGGTTTTGCTGCTGCGACAACAGGTTTAGCTTCCGCTTCTTTGACAGCTACTGCCGGCTTAATATTCTCTACTTCTTTTTTCTCAGTAGTGTCAGCATTCTTGCGTGGACGGCCTACTTTACGTTTGGGAGCGGCAGCATTTTCAGCTTTGGCTTCAACGGCAGGAGTTTCTTTTTCTTTGTTTGTACCAGCCTCTTTGGAAGGTTGTGCCTTAGCAGGAGTCTCTTTGGCTTTTGTAATTTCTCCGCCCTTGGTTGCGGAAGCCGCCTTGTCTTCTTTCTTGGCAGGAGTTACACGCGGTGAACGTTTTTTCTTATCGTCTTTGCGCTCTTCTTTGAGCTTGTCTGCGGCCACTTTCTTGGTAGCTCCTACAATTGCCTGTTCATCGAGTATTTTATAAACAAGGTCTTCTTTTTTGAATGAGTCTGCTTTTTTTATGCCTAAATCTTTGGCAATAATTTGAAGCTCCGACAGATCTTTGTCGTTTAATTGGATAATGTTATACATATAGTATGGTAAGTTATTAATATTTCTTTTAGCTGAATTACGGACAGCATTACTACAGCTTATAGCTACAGATATGCAAGCATACGTTTTGTTTTTTATTATGAATTAGGGATGTATGTGTTGAATCGTAGAATGTTTCAACGGGGCAAAGATAATAATTTTTTTTGGTTTCATGAACAATCAACCATTTTTTTCCACGTAAAAGTGTATCTTTGCTAGATAAAAGAAAATAGTATGACAGTAAATGAAGCTTATTTAATTTATTTTTCGCCTACACATACATCAAAACAAATAGCTGAGGCGATTGTTCACGGAGCAGGCATAAAAAATATTCTTCCCATAAATGTCACTCAACAGGCTCTGAACCTTATACACATCTCCAAGCCCACGAGACTCATGAGCATCTCGTATGCCGTCTTCTTCTTGAAAAAAAAAAACAACCTAACTCGAATGCTGCTTCGTCGCTCAACAGAACACCAAGAACACATTCGAGAGAATGTACTACATTGAACAGTGTATACACAA
>OJJH01000306.1_pt1 | contig 18011 bp, 15 predicted proteins | sample 1596251 | NCBI WGS metagenome assembly OJJH01 (sample SAMEA4350153, study PRJEB24818) | metagenome | biome: human; feature: gut; material: faeces | place: Denmark | collected 2013-09
ACATTGGCATAACCAAGTTAAGCTATTCTTTTTAAAACCTTTTATTTTTATTCCTTTCGATAGTTCTTTGATATACATATTGTTTTATAATGACTAATGTTTGACAGCGTTCCGTTTATTAAGCGGTTCTGCTATTTGCTATCGGTCTATTTCATTACACCTAAAATTTTTTCAAGTATTTCTTCCGGCTTATACCGCAAACTGTCAAATACAGTTTCTTGATATAGCATTTCACGAATAAGCGAAGGTTCTGATAAATCCATATTTTTTTCCAATAACGGAACATAATAATCATGTGACAGAACCCACCAAAGTTCATCTTCAGGAAAAGCCTTAACTTTATATACTACATAATTTTTAGAATGTATTCTTTGTATGACTTCAAGAAGCTCGTCACACGATAATGAAGCATGGAGTAATGGTGGAATTCCTATTGAAAGCCTAAGAGCAACCATACAAATAGAATCATCTTCCTCTTTCATACATTTAGAAAGAATATCTTTAGTGATAACTTTGTGAGTTAATTCAGAAAGTTTCTTTATTATATCCAAGCATTTATTATCATCTTCACTATCATATCCACGTAGTAACCTCAATACTTGCGGACATATTTTTTCTATTTGAATAATTTTAGGTTCTATTTCTTCTCTTAGTTTCATTATTTTTTGCTTTATTATTTGACCGATAATGGGGTGTAGCTTGCCGCCGTTAGGTGGCACAGGTGCTTGTTATCAGTATTTACTTTCCAAATCTGTTAGAATTTTCAAAGCGGACAATTTTTCATATTCGAACAAATCATTTTCTAAGCCACAATTATTCATTGCACTTAAAACCACTTCTAAATGGAACTTTGACTTATCAAAATCATTGCAATCAAAATATAGTTCACCCAACACACAATTAGAACGGATAAATAATAAATCATCACCTTCATTTTGAGCGTTATTTATAACCGCTTGCAAGATTTCTATTGCTCGTTCAGTCCTTCCACAGTCTAAAAATCGTAATGCTTTATTAAATTCTATACTTGTTTTCATAATTGTCTTACTGATAATGTCCGGCGGATAATCGACCTTTTAAGGGAGATTAATCCGCTTGTTAGCAACCTCTTTTCGTTTTATAGATTATTTCAGAATATCCATTTGGAAATGATTTGGTAATAGTTTCTAAAGTCCCATCGTCTTGATATTGGAATATGTGAACTAAAACACTACCACTTTTACCATCAATATCATATTGTTTGATTTCAATATGTGTCAAAGCGTTTTCTTTATAGATATAATTCTCTTCACGGCTACCATGACTACCACATAACTGTAACCGTTTCAACTTTCCGCCCTCGAAAAAGTTATGGCATACATTCATCAAATGTTTACCATTATCATATAGAATACTTTTCACAAGATTGTCTGTATAATATAGGAAAGTGTGATAAAACTGATTTTCAATCGAACAACCAACCTTAACTTCGACTATTTGATTTTGATTATTAAACCCGTAGATACAAAGATTTTTGGTGCTTTTTACTGTATCAGGACGCTTTACAGGTTTTCCTTGTCTGAAACCATGACGCTGATAGGAATATGGGGTAAGCTCATAAAACTCGCCCTTATACAACTCAGTCCTGACAACATCGCTTTCTATTTGTTGTCTTATGATTTCAAAGCCATTTTTCAATGCTTCAAATTCAGTTCTTAAAGTTTCTTCAATCATTTCCATTTATTTTGGGTTGCTAATGGGATGCAGATAGCAACTTATTAAAGTTGCTTATCTGCGTGTTATCCGCATTTACATTTCATCGAAAATTGAATCTAAAAGACTATCCAATTCGTCGTCTGTAAGATTGAAATTTTCTTGTTCAATTTTCATACTCTCGTATATTTCAGCCATTGCCTCGCCTTCGGTAGAGAAAAACTGGTCGACTGATTTTATACCGTACTCGTCAACAAGCATTTTTCTAAATACTTGTTTGGCTTCTTCGATTTTCTTTTCTTTTTCCATATCTGTTTTTTTTGCGGATAATGAGATGAGAATAACTGACTGTTAGGGCAGTTCATTCGCTTGTTAGCAATAACTTATTATAATCCAAAATACCATTCCAAAAAAGAATTGAAGTCTTTCCATTGTGGAGACAACTTTCCATTCTGAAAATTGATTAGTTTCTCTCCCAATTCAATAGCGAGAACTTCTCCCGTATTACGGTTATAGAAAAAACCACCTTCACCTTCAAAGCTATCAAGAGGTAAGTATTCGGAGGGAATGCCTAACACTGCTTGCCTTTCTATACCATAACTTAAATCATTAGAGTAAATTTTAAACCAACATACATTATAGATTTCGCCATATTGTCCTCGAAATGTTATTTCGGTAGTATTTAGATTAAACAGTGCAAAATCACTATTCAAATCAATTCCTAAATCAATCAAAGCCTTTTTATATGCTTTATCTTCTTTTTCTGAATATACACCTTGTTTATTCAAATAGTCTATCACTTTATTACTTAGCATGATTTGATGATATTTTATTTGTTTTACTTTATTGCTAACGTTATGCTAACAGCGGTCATTTAATGTTCCGCTGTTATTTTCTCTAAGTATTTTATTAAATCTCTTCTTCTAAAATATCGTCCAACGGACTTTTAATTTTGCTTTTGTAAGTGTCTGCAATATGGACGTACATCTCGGTGGTTTTAATATTTTCATGCCCCAACAGTTCTTTTATGATTTTCAAGTCTGTTCCTTGTTCTATCAAATGTGTAGCGAACGAATGGCGGAACAAATGGGGATATACTCTTTTTGTTATTCCTGCTTCATGGGCTATCTCTTTCAGTTTTTTGGAAACGATACTTTCAGAGAATTGTACTCCGGCTTCACGTTCAAAAAGCCACTTTTCCGGCTGATATGCTATCCTATATTCTTCCAGTTTATTGATAAACGGTTTGGATAGCAGCGTATATCGGTCTTTCTTCCCTTTTCCCTGTCGCACATGTATCAGTGAACGGGAAATGTTTATATCATCCGGTTTTAAATTCAGCAATTCGCTGATACGAAGCCCTGCCGAATACAGCAGCGAATACATGCAATAAAACCGCAAATTTTCTTTAGCTACTGTTAGAAAGTCTTTCACTTCTTCCTTGCTCAATACATCCGGCAGTGTCTTCTCACGTTTTGCACGGTTTACCTTGTAGCAGTGACGTTCGTTGCCCAGCACCTTTTCATAATAGAACTTGATCGCGTTGATACGTTGGTTCTGTTGGCAGGAAGAGATATTTTTCTTGTCTATCAGATGAAGCAGGTAGGCATTAATTTCGTCAGGCATAATGTCTTATGTTAATTCATTTTCTTATCTACTTAATGACAATATTGGGCAAATTTACGCTATTTCCTTCTATTCTCTATTCTGATTTTTATCACATACATTCTGATAACTCATCAATATCGGTATAACGTCCCTAAAATACGGTTTTATTTCATCACCCACAAAAAAAGCTGTTAGTTTTTTCTTCTATCCTATAAAATAGTCTCTCTTGACTGGCAATTGCACAATGATCTGTTACATAATTCATAACTATGCAATGATCAGTCTCCTATTCTCAGCATTTATAAATGCCACTATGAGATCATTGCCGTTCATCGATTTCACCTTATCTCTGAAATATCGATGAATAAGGAGATAGCGGGTGAAAGCAAGTGGTAAATTCAAGTAAAACTGAACATCAGCGGTTTCACCCTGTCTTTTCAAAATATCCCTTGAGCTAAAACAAATATCATTATAGCTAATCCGGATATGCTTATAGCTAATCGAAATATGCTAATAGCAAATCCGCTGTCAGGTATTAATAGATAATCCATCAGGATCTATATATCCAACACATTGAATCTATATACTTACCGCATTGAATCTATATATTCAGCACGGTGGCTCTATATGTTCAGCAATCGGTATAAATAAATTTGAAAGGTGAAAGCAATAACGGGAGATTTCATCTTAATTTTCTCAACGCTTTCACCCGCTATCTCCTTATTCATCGATATTTCAGAGATAAGGTGAAACAGGTGGAATTTATGAGTCAAAAGTTCATGTTATACTTATGTGAATCAGTTATTAATTTGATACCTTCGGTTTACCTCTACTGATTATTAAAGATAAAACAACTTTTGTTTCTTCTCTCATTCCCCTGCATTTTCACAATTCCGCGACAAAGAACAAACTCATTTTCTTCTTGGTTTATCATGGATATTGAATAAGAAAAACATAACAGAATAAGCAATAATTCATAATTAGCCTATCCAAATGAGAAATATAAACGATAAATGATTACTATTTACTCTACAAATCCACTCATTTCCTACTATAAAACCAGAGTAATCGCAACAAAACAGATTTCGATATATAGGTCAAAAAAAATCCTTTTTAGTTGGCTATACAAAATTATCTTCAACAAGACTACAAGAAGACAATCAATCCTATGACAGTCAATGCCGTATATACACAGTTGATATAAAAGGCAACCATTAATAGCCGAGGGACATATTCCGGATTCTTGAATAAAGATGAAGCCTGACTGACCAACAAAGAAAGGAAAAGTACAAGACTAAAAATGACCTGGCTTATCAGCAACCATACCGGATATTCCGGTATAGAAGATACTGCCCATGTCTGAAGCAAAGGAGTAATGTTTTGCAAAAAAACATGGGCGGCAAAATAACTCAAAGAAGACACAACTTCCTTTTTCTGCCGCAGAAGTGCATTTATTGCATAAATACCCATTCGAATTTGTCCCACCAGTATGGAAAGTTGAAAAAAGTAGAAAATCCAAGATATTGGATTTTCCGTGATTCTATCGGTTACGAAGTAATCATAAAAACAGAGTGAGGACACGCAGCTTATTGCTATAAGTCCGGCACAAATAAATGAAGCACTTCTTTTATTCATAACTTGCAGTATTCATCTCTACTTTACAATATATCTCCCCAAACAGGCTTAACCGTTAAGGCAAAAATCCGGTTTTGTCTTTATCGGTTATTTCCCGAATTACCTTACAGGGGACTCCTGCGGCAATTACATTTTCCGGAATATCCTTGGTTATCACACTCCCTGCACCAATCACCGAATTCTGTCCGATAGTAACGCCACCCATAATATGAACTCCGGCACCAATCCATACATTATCTCCATTTCTCCTGAAAGCATTCTTTCACTCAATTTTTTATTTTCCATATATGTCATGGCGTTTTCTTAAAGTCCCTTTGTTATCACCGGAAGTCCGAAGAAGCCTTTCTGTAAAGTCAGTGTCTTTGTTTTGCCTGTCCGTGTCTTATTATAAGTAGAAAGTGATACGTGCAACGTTTCCACCGTCCCATTCTCAAAAGCCACTTGCAGATAGTATTCCTTACGCACACCATCCGACACATAACGCCGTCTACCTACCCTGCGTGTTTTCTTATGCGTCTCCTGATACTTCTTCTGCACAATAACTTTTTCTTCCTGCGTCGAAGCAGGATCCGCCAGGCAATAATTGCCCACAAGGAACAGTGCATAACTGACAGCCCCCACACAAATCACATGAGAAAGCAGATTGAGTATTTTATCTTCCCCTGCCGTCAGCCATGCCCACTTTTTATAAAGGGGAATTGTAAGAGCAGCTATCATCAAAGCCACTCCGACAGGTATCCACCAATCGGCCAACGTATCTTCATAAACAATATAGCCGACGGCACACGAAATAATAACTATAAAAAGCATCAGTACACGAAGTACCTTAATAAATACAGATTTCATGATATTGCAGTATTAACTCTGCAAATATACGGAATTAGTCAGATAAAAGAGAAAGTCGCGCCATCAAATAGCAAACGGTGGATTCCGCTCCCTGGTTCAAATTGATATTATTTTCTTCCAGTCCGTCATAACATCCACCGGTAGCCGGATTGTAAACAATCTGGTGCAAATGATTATTTCCCAGAAACCAGTTGAAAGCATCTCTTTGCATACGAAGATATTTTTCTTCCTTAAAAACCTGATAAAACGTTTTCAAAGCAATCACCATCCCCGCCACATCCACGGGCTGTTCTCCAAATCCATGGCTGCTCTTCCCTTTATGCATCCATCCCTGATTGGAAACCACCTGAATACGATTCCCTACAAATACTTTCTTCAACAGGAACTCGAAAGATTCATGAGCTATTTCTTTATACTCTTCCCTGCCGATAGCCAAATGAGCCAATAACATAGCTTCCGGCAAGATAGCGTTATCATAAGTAAGATACGTCTCAAACCATCGCCAATGGGCTTCCGCCGTCCGACGATATATCTGAGCCAGTTTGTTAGCCAACAGCCAAATGCACGCATCAGTCTGCGCCGAAGGACATTCGCGGCTATAATAATAGAAGCCTTTAAGCATAAAAGCGATACTGCGGGGAGACTCTATCCGGTCGAACCGTTGGAAGGTACGTTTGAGAACAGCTTCAGCCTCTTCCTTCCACGGAGCGGGAAAATGTCCGGCACAAGAAATAAAACATCCCAAAGCACAAACAGCACGTCCATTACTATCATCCAGCCCCACTTCCTGATTTTGTGAGGTGAATATTCCATCTTTATCTACATAATTCAGAAAAGAACCGTCCGGCTGCTGACAGTAACGGATAAAGTTCAGATAGGTCTTGACATATCGTTCCTTCACTTTTCCCTGTCCCGTAGCAACCATCTGGCACATCGCCATTAACGCACGTGCCGTATCATCCAATGTATATCCGGTGGAACTGTCCGGACGATTTCCCTTCGAAAACTGGATAATACCCCACTGCCGGCTCATGCGCCGGATATGATAGGTGTCTATGGGAGGCAGGGAGTAAATCAGTTCGTCTTCGACCCTACCTGTTTTCTGGAAAAGACAGGCATAGGCAATAGCCACATTCTCCCAAGCTGTAGCTGCTGTCTTCTGCAAGCCGACAAGTTTCATCTTAGTCCGCAGCTTTTCATCGGCAAGCAGATGATTGGCAGCTTCGGACAATTGCGCAGAATTCTTAAAGTCGAAGATAATACCGGAATCATCACTCAACAATTCCAACGCATGGGGAATAGGAGTAGCTATAATCGGACATCCGCAACTCAGCGCATATACAAATGTACCGCTCACGGCCTGATTCGGGTCACTTGAAGTAAAAAGATACACATCCGTCAACTGCAAATATTCCAATAAGACAGGAAGTTCAAGATATTGATTGATAAAGAGCACATATTCTTCCAGATGCAACTCCTTTATTTTCGCTTCCAGGAAGTTACGATACTTCTCTCCTTCCTGTTTCAGCACTCCCGGATGCGTTTTGCCGATAATAAGAAATATCACGGAAGGATTGGCTTCCACAATAGCCGGTAAGGCATCCAAAGTGGTCTCAATACTTTTGCCGGGACTAAGCAGGCCAAAAGTGGAAAGCACGCGTCTGCCCGATAGTTGATAGAAATCTTTTAGTTTGCTCTTGTCTCTGAACGACACTAAATGGGTTCCGTGAGGAATCACCGTGATTTTATCTTCATCCACCTGATAATCCCGCAGGAGAATCTCGCGGGAGTTTTGCGTCATCACTACCAGATTGGCACAAGCCGCCATCATTCTTCCCACACTCCGGTACAGGGCGGGGGAAGGTTGCGATAGTACCGTATGAAAGACAAGAATCACAGGTTTGAGAAGTTGCTGCAACATTTGCAGAAAGGCTTCTTCCTGTGCTGCATATAGCCCGAATTCGTGCTGTACAAGCACCATTTTAACTTCAGAATTTTCATTCAATTGCCTGGTTAAAGCAGCATAGGCAGAAACATCCGAAGTATTAAGAACGTATTCCACATCTTCCGTATAGGTGTGTTGTTCCGTGTCGGACTCCACCGCACATATCTTTATGGAGTAAGAATCTCCAAACTTTGACAGGATAGCCCGGATTAAGTCCTGGGCAAAAGTGGCTATGCCACATTCACGAGGAGGATAAGTAGTAATACATATTATTTTTCTCATTTGATTTGTTTTATTAATTCATCCAATAACTCTGTCAGTTGTACTGACACGCAAGCCACATATTTGTCGGCTGCTCCATAATAGATGTAGAGAGTGTCGCCAAACAAGGCAGTGCCTGTGGGGAAACAAACTCTGTTGACTACACCGGACAGTTCATATTCTGTCGCAGGCGTGAACAACGGATAAGGCAAACGGGATATTTCAATAGCCGGATTGTCTATATCCAACAAAGCCGCGCAAGCGGAATAAACATAACCGGAAGGAGTATCATACACACTGTGATAAATCAGCAGCCACCCCACGCCCGTCTCTATCGGGGGACATCCGGCGCCGATGTAACTCGACTCATGGTCGTGATAGGGAGCCAGCAGGATACGTTTGGCAAAATTCTGATAGTATCTTTTCCAGAACTCTTTCGTCAGCATATCAAGACGTTCTACCGCCACATACTGAATATCAGGACGGATACGATGCATAAAGTAGAACTTCCCATTGATTTTACGGGGAAAGAATACTACATTCTTATCCATCATATAAAGCGGATGTCCTTTCTCATTTGTCGCTTCCCGCTTATTGCCGGAACGGAAATACTTGCTGATGATAGCCTGTTGGGTACGAAGCATTTCTCGGAATTGCGGATAGGTTATCTGGGAAGTAATAATGCCCTTTTTCTCGAAATGCCTCAAATCGGAAGAAACTGCCAAGGCTCCCACAGCACTATATCCATCATAGGCTGTATAAGTGAGATAATAGAGGTCTTCTATTTTCACAATTCGGGGGTCTTCCACTCCTTGGCACTCATAGTCAAATTCGGAAGCTAACAGAGGAACCGTATCCCTCTCTACTACAGTCAAAGGGCCTTCAAGCCGGCAATAACCGATGGATGAATAATTTCCTTTTTTTACTGCACGATAAAACATATGCACCGTATTTCCTTCGGCAATCACCGCCGGATTCATCACACCTTCGTTTTCAAACTCAAGTGAAGTACCTTCCAAAATAATACCTTCTCTTTTTACATGCACCATTATGCTTTGGGTATTATGCTCATTCCTTTGTCACTCTTACTCTGCTTTTCTCTCTGATAATCAGTCAGTACTTTAATCTTCTTGTCCGATTTTCCTTTCTTTGCTTCTCTTTTTTTCTCTTGACCTTTCATAATTCATTTCTTTTTTAGGATAGTTTATATTCGGGGATAAAATAGACGGGATTTCCTTTCTTGCAAGTTACGGTATTAATTCCCGGAAATACGACAAACTTCTGATTATTATTCTTTTATAACAGTAAAGGACATTAAGCAGAAAGACAAGACATAGAAAAGGCAACTAATCCATAATTTGAAGTAGTTGCCTTTAATTAAAAATTGCAGAAGTATTATATTTCTTATTTCATACTATCATAAAGTGCTTTTGCTTCCGCTGCCGTGAATGCACGGTTATACACCAGATAATCATCTATATAGCCATCCATAAAGTTTTCATAAGAACGAGAACCCTCTGCTCCTCTATACATTGCACCGATAAAATAAGGTTTCCGGTCAATAGGTTTCAAGCCTTTATTGAGTGCTTCCGCTTCTTTTACCCCGTCAATATACAAATAAGTGCTTCCATTGGCATGCACACATACATAATGATGCCACTCTCCATCCGTCATAGCTTTTGTCTTATAATCGGTCCAGTTTCCGGAAAGACCTGTATACTCAATGACGTATCTTATGAACGGATTGGACTTCTGAAACCTGAACCAAGTCTGCTTATTCTTTCCATCTGCACTGGCATTAGGACCAGATCCATGCTGGAATACACCTATATTAGTAGCTGTCTTATTCGATGTTTTCACCCAGAAAGAGGTAGTCACCGGAGTGGCCTGGAAGTCTAATGCATCATTATCCGGCAACGACAAGAAAGCATAATTCTGATTATCCTTACTTCTGAACTCGGCACAAGTAAATCCTTCCTTACGGGCAGGTGCATTAAAGTTGACATCCATATTATCTCCCAGTTTAAGAACTTCCGGATGAATGCCATTAGGACCCATATCTTTACTGTCACCCTCAAACGGATAGAAAAGAACAATATCTTTACCTGGCAATACAGTGATATATCCTTCCTGCTCGGCTGTAGAAGTATTCATATCATTAGAAGCGACTAAAGTAACTTTATACCTACCGGCAGTTGAATAAGCGACAGTCGGATTCTGCTCATTGGAAGTAGAGGGCGTTCCACCTTCAAATGTCCAGTTCCAGTGAGTAGGACGTCCCAAGCTGGCATCTTTGAATGATACGGTTTCACCTTCTATAACCATACACCGGTCTGCCGTGACGTCTGCCGCTACTGAGTTCTTATCAATAATATTCAGATAGTTCTCTTTTGTAAGCGTAGCCGTCGTCTTGGGATTAGTAACGGTCAACTTCACAGAGTAGACTCCCGGTTCAAATACCAGACTCGGATTCTGTTCTGTCGATGTAACGGTACGACCTTCTGTAGGAATAAATTCCCACAACCAGGTAGACGGGAAGCCTATGGACAAATCCGTGAAACCAATAGTCTCATCACTCAATGCCTGGGTTTTATTGGATTTAAAAGCTACAGTAATTTCATCAGGATAGACAACAGTTATATATTGCTGTATCTCTGTTTCTGCATTGTCAGTCCCCCGGCCTACTCTTAATTTCACGGTATAAGTTCCCGGATAATTATATACAATTTCCGGGCTGAACAAGTTAGACACACTGGGTTCACCACCCTCAAAAGCCCAGTCCCATCGTACAGGCTCTCCGGCAGACTTATCCATAAAACAGACCTTCTCCCCGGCAGATATGGTTTGCTTGTCTGAAATAAAATCTGCATTCAACAGTACTTGTTCTTCGTCTTTGCAGGCATAAAAGAACCCTACACATACGAGCAAAAAATATATTATCTTTTTCATATCAATCTATTTTTTAATTCTATGCATTGTTTTATTGCAACTGTGACAACTCAACATTCTGAAAAGCAATACCGCCGATATTCTTGAATCCATATTCATATAACACTCCAATCGTACCGTCAGGATAACGGGCAATATCAGAATATCCTCCATAATCACTGCCTGTATAGGAATATTGCTTCTTCCAGGTTACGCCGTCGTCCTCGCTCATCTTCAACGTATTATTATTGCGATTGGTCTGGCTATCCGGATTCGAGAACAAAATAATTCCTTTACCATCATCTCCCAAACCGTAAAAGAGTATGGAACCCTGACATATCGGCTCTTTCAATGTAGTATACTTACACGGACTCCATGTCAGTCCACCATCCGTACTGGTGGAAACCATTCTATATTTCTCTGTATTGGACTGCTTACGCATATTCAGCATTAAATCACCGTTACTTAATTCGGTTACGGTACTTTCATTCGTATAGTCCACGTCCATGATACCACCCAAATGCCAGGTTTCCCCTTTATCATCCGAATATATCACATGAGAACGCCCCGCACCGGAAGTAGTGGTATTGTGATTACACGGAACCACAATTCTCCCCTTATGAGGTTCAAACTGTTTTACTATTCCATGACAAGGTCCCGTAGCATACCATCTGTATTTGTCAGGGGTGACGGAAGCGGTTATGTGTTTTTCTTTTGCCCATGTCAATCCCTCATCATCCGAATAAGTCATAAATATGGAATTAGTCCCCGTTGCTCCCGGATTCCAGCAAGATAATAAAATGACGCGATTGATATCCGGAAGATAAATAGGCACTTGATTACGGCAACGATTTTCGCCATCATCCTTGACCGTTATCAACGGTCCCCAAGTCTTCCCTTTATCTGTAGAACGCTTTAATACGATGTCGATATCCCCTTCATCTTCAGGTCCATTACGACGTCCCTCGGCAAATGCCAATATCGTGCCACTATTAGTAATCACCATAGTGGGAATTCTGAAATAAGCATATCCTTCCCTATTGATAGAATAAGGCTTGCTTGTGGGAACCGGTAAAGAAGATATGCTCGGCTCCACATCATTGCATGCTGTCGATATAAACAACAGGCACACCCATACAAATATTAAGTTTAAATTCTTCATTGCTTCTACTTTTTAATAACCGTCAGTTTGTTCCAAATTAGGATTCAAGTCAATCATCTTCTTCAAAATCGGGAAATACAATGGAGTGGATTTACCAACCAGATTAGGTATATAACTATAAATATCAATAGTACCCGCATGGTGCGCCCGCATCAAGTCAGGCCAACGTTTCAACTCAAAACATAATTCCCTGCCCCGTTCGTCCAATATTTCTTTCTGCACCACTTTCTGATCCATGCTTTCGGTATAAGCTCCGATTCCGGCACGATTACGGGTAGAGAACATGGCATCAATAGCCTTTTGTACATTGTCACCACCCAGGTAACATAACAATTCCGCTTTCAGCAATTTGACTTCGCCCAAACGATAGACTACGATATCATTATCATAATAACGGTCGTCAGTATAAGCTGTCCCCCGAAATTTGTTCTGTGAAGTAAAGACTACCGCCCCTTTTGAATTTATGGCATTGATGTACGCTGACGAAGCCCGGTTGTCCTTATCACTAAAAAGTGAAATCAGACGAGGAGACGGAGCATACACATGGCGGGCTATTGTGGAATTAGTATACGGAATGTCTTCTTTGTTCACGATATCGTTAGTCAGCAGTCCGGCTGCGGCAGACATGGACAACGTAGACATATACATATTGTTATATTCATCTTTCTTCAGATAAATAGAGAAAATGATTTCGCTGTTCTTCTTGTTTGCCACATCGAAAATATCCGCATATTTATCCATCATACTCACTCCACACTTTTCCACTTCTTCCAATGCGGAAATTGCATCCGTCAAGTCATTCTTGTCATTACTCTTCTGAACTGTATATTTCCATGCCAGCGCTTCTGCTTTCAGACATAATGCAGCAGGTCTTGAAATCCGGTTCTTATCCAGAATATTCGTTTCCGGGAACAAGTCGATTGCAGTCCGGACGTCTGAAAGAATTTGCGTCATCACTTCAGAAGCCGCATTACGCGCCGGACGTGATTCCTTATCATAGGATTCCGTCGGATTTAAAACAATAGGCACGTCTCCCCACATCTGAGTTAAAGTGAGGTAAGCCTTTGCCCTGAAAGTATATGCCTGCGCCAAAATACGTTTCTTCTCATTTTCCAATGTAAAGTCAATTCCCGGAGCATATTTGATTATCATATTACAATGATGAATGTTCTCATAGAAAGTACGCCAGTCCAATCCATATTCTTCATTCAACTCATGCTGATGCGAACGCGAAACGCCGCCAATCACTCCCGATACCATAGCATCTCCACGGTCTTCTCCATACAGAGTGGTACTAGTCATTCCTCTATAATCCGAATAAAGACCATTCAGGTAACCTTTCACGTCAGATTCCGATTTCCAATAATTTGCCATAGTTATTTCAGAAATAGGCTCTATCTCCAAAATAGATTCACAACTACCTAAACTGCAGGCAGCCATTATACTAAACATTATTAATTTAGTTCTCATCATCGTTTACTTTAATGTTACATTGTAAATTTTACAGAGAATATAAACTGGCGCGGGCGAGAATATTTACCGGCATCAGCACCAATTACCTCAGGAGTAAGTCCGTCATAGGCAGTCCAATATCCTAAATTATAGACAGCAGCCATCAAGTCCAACGTTTCAATCTTAGCGGCACGCAACCACTTGGTACGTAACGGATACGACAGGGAGACTTCACGAAATGCCAGATAGTCACCTTTCTTTATATATAAAGTATTGGCACTACCACCGCTAAAACCAATTGTCGAGCTGCTTGGACGACCATGGTTACGCTTTCCATTGTCCCAGTCGGACTCCACATCATAACGGGGAATAGAAGCTATATCACCCGGCTTGTGCCACATCTTGCTACTGGCTACATCATGAATCGTTGCAAAGTTATTCCGTGAATTTGCGTTCGCCTGTGCCCTGAAATGGTTATCAATCACATTACCTAACGAGAAGTCCGTAGCAATCCGTAAAGTAAAATTCTTGTAAGTGAAAGTATTATTGAAAGACCCCATCTTATCTGGATGAATATAACCTACGAACACCATGTCTTTGGAGTTGATGATACCATTTCCATCCACATCACGCCAGATTGCATCACCGGCACATTTTCCTTTACCCAGCCATCCGGAAGATACTCCTTCATCATATGGAGCATTGGCCGCATCCTCATCCGTAGAATAAACTCCGTCCAACTGATAAGCAAAGCGGGAACCGAAGCGCTCTCCTTCCGCAAATCCGCCAACCTCAACATATTTTCCCAACTTCGGGTCGAAAATGATTCCGCCACCGGTACGATTCTTATCTGCACCATTATTGGGCAATTTACCGATTGTTGTTCTCCAAATCGAGAAGTTGGCATCTATATTCCAACGGAAATCATGAGTTTGTATCGGAATCGCATTGATAGCGATTTCCACCCCTTTCGTGTTCAAAGAACCGAAATTGGACTTGATGGAAGCAAATCCCGTTTCCGACCATAAGTTCTCGTTCAACAAACGGTTTGTTGTCTTTTTATAATAGGCATCGAAAGACAGATTGATGCGGTTATTCAGGAAACCGGCTTCAAGCCCCAAATCGGTTGAGGTTGTTTCTTCCCATAACAGATTACGGTTCATAAGCACTGTATTCAAGATACCTGCTTCGCCTGCATAGTTCTTACCGGCTTCATAAGAGCCTTCCGTATTTTCGAGCGCAAGATTGTCATATCCTGTTTTTCCCCAACTGGCTCTAAGTTTCAAATTGCTGACTACTTTCGACAAAGGTTCAAAGAAAGCTTCACGATGCATGTTCCATCCGGCAGATACACCCGGAAAAGCTGCAAACTTGTGATTGGCCGCAAAGTGGGAAGAACCGTCATAACGGATACTTGCAGAAAACAGGTATTTCATATCATAATTGTAATTGACACGCCCGAAGTAACTGTTCATCTTCTTCTCTTCAAAAGTGGAAGTGGTTTTGGCTGATTCAGCCGCAATACCGTTCAGTGTTTCAATATAATCCGATGTACCGCCATAACCGGAGCCGCTGAAACGATACCAGTTATCATAAATATAGTTGCCACCGGCCATCAAATCCAAATTATGCTTATCCTTTATTGTCTTCGTATAGTTCAAAATAAGGTCATACTGATAATGCAGGTCCATATTATGCGCTTCGGACACCGGTCTGTTCTTCACCACTTCATTGTATCTTTCGAAATTATGGTCTTTACCTTCATTATTGGTGTACGAGAACATGGGTTTGAGATGCAGTCCCGGAATAATTTCCCAATCCAGTTCGGCAGAAAGATTGATTCGGCTCACCCTGTTTTCCTTTTCCTGATAATAAACTTCATGCAGACGAGTACGGAATGAGCTTGTCAGCTCACCCGGAGCCGGAGTTCCGTCTTCATAATATTGGCGTACCGTAGGTGGCATCTTGGCAGCCCGCGACATTACATTGTTCTCGTTAATGCCCGCTGTTGTTCTCATGGAGTAGTTTACCATACCTCTTACTGTAAGGTTCTTGCGAATCTTGTACGAAGCATTTGTCAGAAAACTCCAACGATTGTAATTAGTACCTACAACAATACCGTCTTGAGTAAGATAACCCAGACTCATATAGTAAGTCGCTTTCTCGTTACCCCCGCTGAAGTTTATATTAAAATCATGATTGACCGGTGTCTGGAAGAGATTATCCTGAAAGTCCGTTTCCTTAAAAATCAACATCTTACCGGGATTGGCAGGGTCTTCCATCATCTCCCACCCCTGGTTATACAACAGATCCTCTACATACCCCTGACCATAATTAGTTATATAGTCATCCAGAAAAGCGGTCGTATTCAAAGCATTCCGTTTGTTGGCAGTGCTCATTGCAAACGTGCCTGACAGATATTTATCCGGGTCGGTTGCATGTAGCGCAGCCGTACGGGTTGCGGTAAGATACTCACGGGCACCGGACAGCGGCATTCTCTTCGGCTGGTGGTCTACAGACAATCCATAGCTGAAAGAGATGCTTCCTTTACCTGCTTTTCCCTGTTTGGTCGTAATCATAACGATACCACGGGAAGCCTTTGAACCATAAATAGCTGTCGAAGCTGCGTCTTTCAGTACTTGTATCGTTTCTATATCCGCATAGTTAATATCCTTCATAGTACGAATCACACCATCAATGATTACCATAGGAGAATCACTTTCAGGTGCGGTAGTCGTTCCGCCGCGTACTATAATCTGAGGATCGGATCCCGGCTGGCCGGAATTTACACGGATTTCCATTCCCGGTACTTTACCCTGCAACATTGACATCGGATTTCCTGTCGGTGAAATTGCCATATCTTTTGAATCCACCTTAGTGATGGCACTCGTCAATGCTGCCTTAGACTGTTTACCATACCCGATAACAACAACATCCGACAAGGCAACCGAACTGCTTTTCATCGTCACCAGGATGTTGCTCCGCCCCTTCACCGGTATTTCCTGTTTTTCCATTCCTACAAATGAAAATACCAGAATACCATCTGCCGGAGCAATGATGGAATATTTCCCATCCAAATCTGTTACTGTTCCTTGTTGAGAACCTTTCACCAGAACCGAAACCCCTATTAACGGTTCGCGTGTATCGTCCAAAACAACTCCGTTCACAGTTACCTTCTTTTGTTCTATACCCGAAGCTTCGAGTGAAGCCGAAAATGCAGGCATGTAGAAAGAGAGGATAACCAGTAAGATACTCGGCATGCGGAATAGCTTACTCTTTAATAAAAATGCATTTAACATAAATTGTAGATTACAAGTTAATAACTCTAATTTCAGGTTTTTCTATTTTCTCGTCTCATATATTATAAAATTATTTGGCAACAAAAGGAGAAGCCGGCAATCCGAAGTTTGAAAATAAATTCAACGGCTGATAATTCCTGAACCCGTACTTAACCCCTACCGGTTCGGGAACTTGTTCGCTAGTCAGCACCACTTTGGTTTTATTATCAAAAAGAACAGCCTTCGCCGGATAATAAACACCATCTTTTCCGGCAATCTCAAATCCGACAATTTCCCGGTCATACGATGTCATCCCCATTTCCGCGTAATCGAACTCCACAATTATTTTTTCTTTATCTATTGCAAAAGACTTGTAAAGAGGACCGCTATAAGGTGTTCCGCTACGCTGGTAAGTTTTTGCCAATGCCCACAGGGCAAGCCGTTTCCCTACACTCTCCTTGTCAGAGGGATGTACACAGATACGATTTCCAATATCCGCTGTGACAACCATACCTGCATTGGGAATCTCCTTCAAACATTCCAATTGTACTTGCCGGATTTCAGCAGCATCCGTCTTATCCGCATTTTTCCGCCCGTAATCATAGGGGGCTATCTGCACATAATAAAAAGGAAATTCGCCCTGGTTCCATTCTTTCCGCCAAGACTCTACCATCGCCGGAAACAACCGCTTATATACCTGCGGATTATTTAAGTTACTTTCTCCCTGATACCAGATAGTACCTTTAATGGTGAATTGCTTTATCGGATGAATCATCGCATTGTATAGTAACGTAGGTTCATCTTTCGGTCTGGCAATGTCTTTAGGGTCTTTGGTCAGTACTGATAAAGATATTTCCGGAAACTTTTTCGTATATACCTCTTTATTAATCCACGACTCAATCTTGGAACCGCCCCAACTGGAACAAATGACGCCTACCGGCACATTCAAAACTTTACGCAGATAACTTGCAAAGAAATAGGCAGTGGCACTGAAATCCGCAACATTAGCCGGAGTAGATTCCATCCAGGAAGTTGCCATACAATCATCCAGCAATGTCTGGCTACTATTTATTTTAAGCGTAACCATACGGATATTATCAGATGGCGAAGCTGTTGCAATTACGTCACATGAGCCTTTTACCGGTTGTCCCCTGAATCCCTTTACAGGCATTTCCATATTCGACTGTCCCGAACATAACCATAC
>OJJH01000307.1_pt1 | contig 17833 bp, 10 predicted proteins | sample 1596251 | NCBI WGS metagenome assembly OJJH01 (sample SAMEA4350153, study PRJEB24818) | metagenome | biome: human; feature: gut; material: faeces | place: Denmark | collected 2013-09
ACTCCATAGCAGCCATAGCAAGTGCCGACGGGCGCCATCTGGCTATCATGCCTCACCTGGAGCGCTCTATCTTCCCGTGGCAGAACGGTTGTTATCCTGCCGACCGCCTGCACAGCGACCAGATCACTCCATGGATGGAAGCCTTCGTCAATGCACGTAAATGGGTAGAAGAAAAGGTTAAGTAGTTCTGACTACAATCTATAAGTGAAGCACAGGCGCAGGTTATAATATACAACTTGCGCCTGTTGTCGTCTAAACAATGCGAGGAATCGAACACTATTCTTCTTGCTTTCGTGTTGCTTTTATCAAACAAAATGCATATTTTTGCGTTAATTTCACAAATACCCCCAATAACGAACGACCGTAACTGTTATGAGAAAATTTATCATTTTCTTTTTATTCACATACATTTCCTCCTTCTGCATCGCCCAAACTTATAAATATCTCGGCGTGGAAGATGGCTTGAGCAATCGTAGGATATATGCTATTCAGAAAGGGCCGAAAGGATATATGTGGTTTCTTACGCACAATGGCATTGACCGCTATGACGGAAAAAATTTCAAGCAATACCGACTTATAGACAGCGAAATAGAAGTTAACTCCATGCTCAATCTGAGTTGGCTATATGTTGGTGTGGATGGAACACTGTGGGAGATAGGCAAAAAAGGAAGAGTATTCCGCTATGATGCCAAACATGATCGCTTTCAACTTGTATATAAGCTACCTGATGAAGTGGTAAAAGGAAATCCGACTCCCGTAAGCTATGGATTTATTGACAGCAACAATATTGTATGGCTCTGTAACGAAGAAGCATTGTATCTCTACGATACGAATACTGAAAAAACCACCATTATCAAAAACCATATCGGAGAAAGTATTACGGATATCGAGCAAATCGACCCTGACCATTATTTCATCGGTACAGACGTCGGTATACATCATGCCGAATTAAAAGACGACGTTCTCAACCTTTCTCCATGCAACTGGCTTGATAAACTGAAGATGCAAGTCAACGAGTTATATTTCCATAAAGCAAACCGCAAACTATTCATCGGTACATTCCAGAAAGGCATTTATCTGTACGATATGAATATTCATCAAACTGTAGAGTTGAATGTCGGTTTGCAGGATGTCAGCATTACACGTATCAAAGCCTTCAATGACAAAGAAATATTGATAGCTACAGATGGTGCCGGTATATATAAAATGAATGTGGATACCTATGAGTGCGCCCCCTACATCGTGGCGGATTACAATAGCTATAATGCCATGAACGGCAACAGTATTTACGACTTCTATGTAGATGATGAACGTATTTGGATAGCCAATTACCCTATCGGCATCACAGTACGCAACAATCAATATGCCAGTTATGAATGGATCAAACATTCTATTGGCAACAAGCAATCGCTCGTCAACGATCAGGTAAATGCCATCATCGAAGATCACGAAGGTGATCTTTGGTTTGCTACCAATAACGGTATCAGCCTCTACTCTACCAAAACAAAACAATGGCACTCATTCCTCAGCGTGTTTGACAATGGTAACGTAACCAAAAACCATGTTTTCATTTCTTTGTGCGAGGTATCACCCGGCATCATCTGGGCAGGTGGATACACTTCGGGCATCTACCAAATCAATAAAAAACAGATGAAGGTGGAGTTCTTTACTCCTTCTACATTTGGCGATTGTGATATCCGTCCGGATAAGTACATACGCTCTATCATAAAAACGTCCGATGGCAGTATCTGGTCCGGTGGCTATTACAATTTAAAGCAAATAGACTTCAACCGTAAAAATATACGTGCTTATCCGGGACTTAGCGGAATTACGGATATTAAGGAGAAGGATGCGCAACACATGTGGATAGGTACTGCCACAGGACTGTATCTGCTGGACAAAGAAACCGGCAAGTATCAGTGTATATCGATGCCGATAGAGTCTTTCTACATTAACGCGCTTTATCAGACACCAGACAGTTTGCTGTACATCGGGACCAGCAACTCCGGATTACTCATTTATAACCATCAGCGAAAGTCGTTTGAGCATTTCCACAAAGACAACTGCCCGCTGATTTCCAATAATATATATACTATTCTTCCGGACGGAAACAAAAGTGTCCTGCTGAGTACGGAAAACAGTCTGACAAGCTATTACCCGGCTGGAAAGATATTTCATAACTGGACTAAAGAACAGGGACTGAAGAGTGATCATTTTAATTCAACATCAGGCGTACTGCGAAAAAACGGAAACTTCATTCTTGGAAGTACGGACGGAGCAATAGAGTTCCACAAAGATATGATGATTCCACGCAATTATGAGTTCAAAATGATATTCAGCGATTTGCGCGTATTCTATCAAACCGTTTACCCCGGCGATGAAGGTTCACCGCTGGAAGTGGACATAGATGAAACTCAAGTATTAAAGCTGAAATACAATCAGAACATATTCTCTCTACGGATATCTTCTATCAACTACGATTATCCGTCATTGGTTCTGTATTCCTGGAAACTGGAAGGTTTCTATGACGGATGGAGCCGTCCTGAGAAAGATTGCATGATCCGGTTCACAAATCTGAATCCCGGAAAATATACATTACGGGTACGTGCCATCTCCAGTGAAGACCGACGAATCGTTCTTGAAGAGCGTGACATGGAAATCATGATAGAACAGCCCTTATGGCTCAGCATATGGGCATTAATACTTTATGCCGCCGTGATAGCCGCAATTGTCATTATCACATTGCGTGTCATTATCCTGCGCAAACAGCGTAAGGCTTCGGATGAGAAAATACGTTTCTTCATCAATACAGCGCATGATATTCGTACCCCGTTGACACTGATCAAAGCACCACTGGAAGAACTCAGTGAAAAGGAAAATCTGACACCAAGCGGACGAAGCAATATGAATACTGCCATACGAAATGTGAACGCCCTGTTGCGACTGACGACCAATCTTATTAACTTCGAACGTGCGGACACTTATTCCAGTGCCCTATATGTATCCGAATATGAGTTGAGCACCTACATGGAGGAAATGATCAATGCTTTCCGGGCTTATGCCGACGTAAAACGTATCAGCCTGACTTATGAAAGTAATTTCCGCTACATGAATACCTGGCTTGACAAGGATAAGATGGATTCGATTCTGAAAAATCTGATATCCAACGCCTTGAAGTATACACCGGAAGGTGGAAGCGTACATATCTATACAGCAGAAACAGAAGACCATTGGAGTGTGGAAGTAAAGGATACGGGTATCGGTATTCCGTCCTCAGAACAGAAAAAGCTCTTTAAAATACACTTCCGGGGTAGTAACGCCATCAACTCGAAAGTAACGGGTAGTGGTATCGGACTGTTACTGGTATGGAAACTTGTTCACCTGCATAAAGGCAAAATCAACTTTACAAGCACGGAAGGAAAAGGCTCCTGTATTAAAGTCACATTCCCAAAAGGTGAAAAACCTTATCGAAAAGCTATTCACAGTCCGAAACCGGGAAGTGAGAAAGTTGCTTATGCTGAATCGGGAGTGCCTAAGAATGTTACGCCAAACATTGCTTATGATGCAACTAAACAGAAACAACAGCAAAACAGTGATCTTCCGAAAATCCTGATTGTGGAGGATAATGATGAGTTGAGGGAATATCTCCGCAATACACTGTCGGACGACTATAACATACAAGTATGCAGCGATGGCAAACAAGCACTCGAAATAGTCAAGGAATATATGCCTAACATGATTATTTCGGATATCATGATGCCGGAAATGCGTGGAGACGAATTGTGTCATGTCTTAAAGAATGATATTGAAACCTCTCACATCCCCATCATTTTGCTCACAGCACTGAACAATGACCGCAACATCATTGAAGGATTGAAGACCGGAGCAGATGAGTATATTGTGAAGCCTTTCAATATAGGTATTCTCCGTGCTACGATATCCAACATCCTGACAAATCGCTCTTTGCTGCGACATAAATATGCTAATCTGGAACTGAATGATGATGAAGATGCCACAACTTGTACCAATTGTTCCACCGACCTTGACTGGAAATTCATTTCTTCCGTCAAGAAGCATGTGGAAGAAAATATGGATAACGGTGCACTCAATGTGGAAATGCTCTGTTCATTACTGAATATGAGTCGTACCAGCTTCTATAATAAAATAAAAGCCCTGACCGACCAGGCTCCGGCAGACTATATCCGATTGATACGTCTGAAACGTGCCGCACAATTACTGAAAGAGCAGAAATACAGCATAACTGAAGTTGCAGAAATGACTGGTTTCAGCGATGCGAAATACTTCCGGGAAGTATTCAAGAAGCATTTCAGTGTCAGCCCGAGCCAATATGCGAAACAGAAAGAAGAAGGGGAATAAAGTGGTAGAGTGATATCATATTATCACATTATAACATTAAAACTATGAATATTTATTTAGAGGCATTCGGCCTTTTTTCTAAAATAGGAGTTTTCACTATCGGAGGTGGCTATGCCATGGTGCCACTCATAGAGGAAGAAATTGTAGAGAAACGAAAGTGGATCGCCAAAGACGATTTTATAGACTTACTTGCCATTTCCCAATCGACTCCCGGCATTCTTGCGGTTAACATTTCCATTTTTATCGGATATAAGTTGCGGGGAATTCGTGGAAGTATAGTCACTACTTTAGGGACAATTCTACCCTCATTCCTCATTATTCTTGCCATAGCTATGTTCTTCCACAATTTTAAGGATAATCCGATAGTAGAACGGATATTCAAGGGTATCCGCCCGGCAGTAGTTGCACTGATTGCCGCTCCTACATTCAGTATGGCTAAGTCAGCCAAAGTCAACCGTTACAATGTCTGGATACCCATTGTATCTGCACTAATCATCTGGCTACTGGGATTCTCACCTATCTGGGTAATTATCATCGCCGGTGTAGGAGGATACTTGTTCGGACGGCTACGCCGTCCGAAAGTTGAAAGTTGAAAATTGAGAGTTGAGAGTTGGCTGCGCATCATAAATCATAAATTATAAATCTCCCATGCTTTATTTTCAGTTATTCTATACATTCTTCAAAATAGGCCTTTTCGGCTTTGGCGGCGGATATGCCATGCTTTCGATGATACAAGGTGAAGTAGTCACACGCTACGGGTGGTTGACACCACAAGAGTTTACAGATATTGTAGCTATCAGTCAAATGACTCCCGGACCTATCGGAATCAATTCGGCAACGTATGTAGGCTTCACGGCTACCGGAAGTATATGGGGTTCTGTCATCGCTACTTTTGCCGTAGTACTTCCTTCATTCATCCTGATGTTAGTTATCAGTAAGTTTTTCCTAAAATACCAGAAACATCCGGCTGTTGAAGCAGTATTCAGTGGATTGCGCCCGGCAGTGGTAGGGCTACTGGCATCAGCGGCCCTGGTATTAATGAATACAGAGAATTTTAGTTCACCTAAAGAAGATATGTACTCGTTTATCGTCAGTTGCATCATCTTCCTGGTGGCTTTTGTGGGTACCCGGAAATATAAAGTCAATCCGATAGTGATGATTATAGGCTGCGGAATAGCAGGTTTCATATTGTATTAACAAAAAAGGTGAAGCTTATAGCTTCACCTTTTTTGCCACTATCTTCGACTCATTATGCAGTCGGTCGAGTGCTGTTACCACATAGCGATATTTAGTCTTTCCATTTTCATAGGGTAACTTATAGAAGTTATCCCGTGTGATGGCTACAATATGAGAAGGATCACTGATGTCCACTTTCTCTTTAGCATCGAAACGGTAAATCACATACTGTACGGCACGATCCATTTCATCCTTATACTTCGGTGCTGTCCAGAATAAAAGATATCCATCTTCTGTCCACACCGGTTTCATCTTGCGCACTTTATCCGGCGCTTCATTATCCATGAAATCAAAAACAGGAGGCAAGGCGGGATATTTGTGGTATTCAGCCATCAAAGCATCACGATACTTTCCGGCATTCTCCACCACTGCACTTGCAGGCCACTGACAACTTCCGCCAATCGTCTGATAAGCACGTTGCAACGCCATCTTACGTGGAAGCTGGTTCATGGAAGGAGTCTGCGGATCAGCATTCTGCACCGTATTCATTACCGACTGACCGATGAACAAAGGACGATTTTCCGTATTCTTTGCCCACCACTTCACCAATGTCTCATAATCAGCTACCGGATGACCTATCTGCCAGTATATCTGCGGAATGTTATAGTCTATCCAACCTTCACGAGCCCAAAGAAGCACATCAGCATAAAGGTCATCATAGTTTTGCAAACCATTAGTCTTACTACCCAGCGGATCACTCTTCTGATTACGGTAAATACCAAACGGAGAAACACCGAACTTAACCCACGGCTTCAATTCGCGCACTGTCTCATGAATTTTCTTTATCAACACATTGACATTACTGCGACGCCAATCCGCTTTATTAGAAAATCCACCGCCATAACGGGCAAAGCTGGCATCATCCGGGAAGTCTACTCCCTGTTTAGGATAAGGGTAGAAATAATCATCCATATGAATAGCATCAACATCGTAGCGGGAAACAATATCCGTAATCACCATACAGATGTGGCGACGGCTTTCCGGCAATGCAGGGTCGAAATAGACTTGGTCACCGTAAGTAACAAACCATTCGGGATGGATATTATAAACATGGCCCGGCGCCAATTCATTCTTCAGTGAAGTCTTCACACGATAAGGATTAATCCAGGCATGAAACTCCATACCACGCTTGTGGCACTCTTCAATCATAAATTCCATGGGATCCCAATAAGGATTGGGTGCTTGTCCTTGTACACCGGTCAGAAAGCGGCTCCACGGTTCCAGTTGCGAAGCATAGAGAGCATCGGCTTCGGGACGTACCTGAAAGATAATGGCATTAATGCCTGCCTCTTGCAGGGAGTTCAACTGACTGATCAGGTTCTGTTTCAACTTCTCGGTGGGAATTCCGCGGAATTGTCCGTTAACAGCTTGTATCCAGGCTGCACGAAATTCACGTTTGGGGTATCTTTCGGGTTGGAATTGCGCTGCCACTGTCAGAGAAAAGAGCAGGGCACATACGCACAAAAGGGTTCTTACTTTCATTCTTTATAAAATCTGATTAGGGTTTATCAATTCATTGGCCATTCAACAACTACACGGACGCCACTATTGTACGAAGTATCCAGGTAAATCTTTCCATCTACAATATCCATCACCTGACGGGCAATGGAAAGTCCCAGACCTGTACCGGGAGTAAAGCTATCTACTTTAAAGAAACGCTCGAAAACAGTTTCCTGATATTGCGGTTCAATGCCGATACCAGTATCTTCTATTATGAAACGTATGATATTATTCTCCTTATCTTCCTCGCATTGCAGACGGATCACACCCTTTTCGGTAAATTTCCCGGCATTATCCAACAAAAGGGTAAGCACACGTTTCATCCAGGCTCGTACCGTCTGTATCACCGGGACATCCGGAGAGGGAACCCATTGCAGTTCCACACCTTCTTTCTGCTTCCCACCCAACTCATCTATACATTCAAGACAGCAGGCATTCACATCCACCGCTTCTTTGGGCATATCCGCAGTCTGTGAGTCCATATCGGCAATATCTATAATATTATCAATCAATTCTAACAAATAAGCACTGTTCTTCTCTACCTGACTGGAATATTCACGGGCATCTTCCACATCCAAGCCTTCTTCGGCAAGCAATGCAGAAAAACCTACTACAGAATTGAGCGGTGTACGTAACTCATGCGTGACGTGCTGGATGAACGAACTCTTAATGCGTCCCATCTTCTGCAATTCCTTACGAGCAACATCCAGTTTCCGGTTCATGGAAAGAGTACGAATATAAAGGTAAGTAACCAATATCAATAGCAGTAATATCACACAACCCGCCCCAAACACAAAAGCCAGACGCTCACGGCTCATTTTCTCACTCAGTTCCAGCTTCTCCATCTTCAGACGGTCAACCTCAAACTGAGCGGTATATTTGTTCAGCTGTTCATCCATCTCTGCCGTACGCACAGAATCATTCAACTGAGAATACTCTGCAAAAGCACGACATGCCTCCTTGTAATGTCCGGTCTGTTCCAGCATAATGGCTTTTTGCCGGTAGTTTCCCGGATAATAATTGCCTATCGAACGCTGGTAATCAATCAGAGAATCCATATAAGCCACGGCATTGCCTATGTTACCCAAGATCTGACTGCACATAATTTTATAGCCGAACCAGCCCTCCTGTGAAATAGACTCTTTATTTTTAAAATAATAAGCATTTGCTTCACGAATATAAGGTGCTGCCGCTTTCTCTCCTTTTATCCCCAAAACAGTAATAACCCGGAACTGATAATAGCGCATATACAAGGCTTCTCCTATTACAACATCCTTCCCCTCTACTGTCTTCCCCAACTGTCCCAACCGGTCCAGATAAGGCACAGCGTCACTATATGACTGACGTGCCAGATAAGTTTGAATGATATTGAGGGAAACGACATAAGCATCACGGTAATATTTGCCTTCTTCAAAGTGCTTCAATGCACTGTCATAATATTCAAGGCATAGCTTTATATTCTGACCGAACACACGGTGATTATAACCTATACACATTTCACCGGATGCCATGCCGTATTTATCTTTCCGTTTCTCGGCGTCTTTGCAGAGTAAATCCGTCTCCTTCATCACCTCTTCCTGCATCCCTTTTTCGGTCATTCGCTGGATGTACTGCCTCCATGCCTGATAGCGATCGGTATTACGGTGGCAACGATCTGCCCAGTCCATATATTCATAAGTCACCAGGCGCAAACTGTCCGTATCTCCTAATTCATAATAATGACTGGCAAGAATAGCATAAGCGTCACTGATATTAGCCGTATCCTTCCGCTCTTTTGCCAATTCAAGGAAGTGCATACCCAAAGGTAGAAAATTCGGTTTACCATTCGCTTTCCGTACACTGTCGGCAAGCGATTTCAGATCAATTGTATCTTGTCCCATAACTGTCCCGAAACAAGAAAACAAGCATACCAACATGGCACACAGGCATATCCGAGGGTATTGCATAAGGATGATTGGTTTTTAAAATGCGCATAAAAATAGTGCTTTTCCCGCTTGTATGTCAGCAACTATTTAAAAGTATAACAAATCTTAACCTGCCAATCATTATACATATTTGAATTGCAGTGATTATCTTTGCAGCTTAAATTCACTTTAGTGACTCAGATTATGACCAAAAACAACTCCATACTCATCAAAGGCGCACGCGTCAACAACCTGAAAAATATAGACGTAGAAATACCCCGAAACAAACTTGTTGTCATCACCGGGTTGTCCGGTTCGGGTAAATCCTCCCTGGCATTCGACACACTTTATGCTGAGGGACAACGTCGTTATGTAGAAAGTCTGAGCAGTTATGCCCGCCAGTTCCTGGGACGTATGAGCAAGCCTGAATGTGACTTTATCAAAGGGATTCCGCCTGCCATCGCCATAGAACAGAAGGTGAGCAGCCGCAATCCACGCTCCACTGTCGGCACCTCTACCGAAATATACGAATACCTGCGATTATTGTATGCCCGCATCGGACGGACATTCAGCCCCATTAGCGGAGAGGAAGTAAAAAAACATTCCACTGAAGATATCGTAAACTGTATGTTAGGCTATCCGGAAGGGACAAGATACACAGTACTCGCTCCGATACTACTGCGTGAAGACCGCACAATGAAACAACAACTGGACATTGATATGAAGCAGGGCTTCAACCGTCTGGAAGTAAATGGAGAGATGATACGCATTGATGAATATGAACCCAAGAAAGGAGATACCGTTTTTTTATTGATAGACCGTATGGTAGCATCCAAAGAAAAAGATGCAGTCAGCCGACTGACGGACTCTGCCGAAACGGCGATGTACGAAGGCGACGGTGCCTGTCTGCTCCGGTTCTATCAGCCTGACGGAACCACCAGCCTGTATCGCTTCAGCACCAAATTCGAAGCAGACGGTATTGCTTTTGAAGAGCCGAGCGACCAGATGTTTTCCTTCAACTCCCCCATCGGTGCCTGTCCTGAGTGCGAAGGTTTCGGTAAAGTAATCGGTATTGATGAACATCTGGTGGTTCCCAACCGTTCGCTGTCCGTTTACGACGGTGCTGTTGTCTGTTGGCGTGGCGAAGTGATGGGTGAATGGAAAGATATGGTGATACGAGGTGCCGAAAGAGCCGGATTCCCCATCTTTACACCTTACTATGAGCTGACGGATGCACAACGCCGGATGCTATGGGAAGGCACTCCTTACTTCCAGGGTATCAATGCCTTCTTTAAAATGGTGCAGGAAAATCAGTACAAGATACAATATCGCGTGATGTTGGCACGCTATCGTGGCAAAACACTGTGTCCGAAGTGCCATGGCACCCGCTTAAAACCCGAAGCCAGCTATGTACGAGTAGGAGGACGAAATATTTCCCAACTCGTAGATTTGCCGATTACGGAGTTGAAAAACTTCTTCGATAACTTGCAACTGGATAAGCACGACAAAGATGTTGCTACCCGTATTCTCATGGAAATCAACAGTCGTATCCGCTTCCTTCTCGATGTCGGATTGGGATATCTGACACTGAATCGTCTCAGCAACTCGCTTTCGGGTGGTGAGAGCCAACGTATTAATCTAGCCACTTCACTGGGCAGCAGCCTAGTAGGTTCACTCTATATCCTTGACGAGCCCAGTATCGGACTACACAGTCGCGATACCGACAAGTTGATACACGTATTGCGTCAATTGCAACAACTGGGTAATACGGTTGTCATCGTGGAACATGACGAAGAAATCATCCGTGCAGCGGATTACATCATAGATATCGGGCCGAAAGCCGGCCGCCTGGGCGGACAAGTGGTCTATCAGGGAGATATGAAAGATTTGCAGCCGAACAGCGACAGCTACACCGTTCGTTATCTGCTGGGAGAAGAAGAAATTCCTGTCCCGGAACATCGCCGCCCATGGAATAACTACATAGAACTGACCGGGGCACGCGAAAATAACCTAAAAGGGGTAAACGTGCGCTTTCCTCTGAATGTAATGACTGTAGTGACCGGCGTCAGCGGATCGGGAAAGAGTACCCTGGTACGCGATATCTTCTTCCGTGCCCTGAAACGCGAACTGGATGAGTGCAGCGAACGTCCGGGCGAATTCGCTTCTATCGGCGGTGACCTGCAAAACCTGCGAAATGTAGAATTTGTAGATCAGAACCCTATTGGCAAATCCAGTCGTTCAAATCCTGTAACTTACATCAAGGCTTACGACGAAATCCGCAAACTATGGGCAGATCAACCACTTGCCAAACAAATGGGATACACTGCCGGCTACTTTTCATTCAACAGTGAGGGCGGACGTTGCGAAGAATGTAAAGGTGACGGAACCATCACAGTAGAAATGCAATTCATGGCCGACTTGGTGTTGGAATGTGAGACCTGCCACGGAAAACGCTTCAAAGCTGATACACTGGAGGTTAAGTTCCACGATGCTAACATCTACGATGTACTGGAGATGACCGTGAACCAAGCTATAGAGTTCTTCACTAAACACGGACAGAAGAAGATAGTAAAAAAACTCGCTCCACTACAAGATGTAGGATTAGGCTACATCAAACTGGGACAGTCTTCCTCTACCCTTTCAGGTGGTGAAAACCAACGCGTGAAGCTGGCTTATTACCTCAGTCAGGAAAAGGCAGACCCTACCCTGTTCATCTTCGACGAACCGACCACAGGACTACATTTCCATGATATTCGCAAATTACTGGAAGCTTTCGATGCCCTGATATTACGTGGACACTCCATCGTAATCATCGAGCATAACATGGACGTTATCAAGTGTGCCGACTATGTGATAGACCTCGGACCGGAAGGTGGTGACAAAGGTGGAAATCTGGTAGCGGCAGGTACACCGGAAGAAGTGGCAAAATGTGCGGCAAGTTATACAGGACAATTCCTGCAAGAAAAACTGCACATGAAATAATTGAGTGAAACTCATCTCATGAGACGGATTATTCTGTCTCGTGAGATAAAAATATCCGTCCCATGAGATAAAAAAATCGTCCCACAAGACAAACTGTTTTATCTCATGGGACAATTTATAATAATCTGCAAAGCGGAAAAATCTTAGCTTGCTTTATTCATAGCAGGAGTTATGTAAGTTAGAAGTAGAAACCGAAACCAACCTTCAGACCAAATACCGAACGGTCACCGTTTACGTTCCAATACACAGCCGGCTCAAGTGTCACCGTCCTCGACAGAAAGAAAGCGTACCCTGCTTCCGCACCGAAAGAAAACTTGGTATCATCGCTTGTCCCCCAATCCCAACGGTCTACGTTGACATCAGCACCCAGATATAGACCAATCTTACTGAAATAATAACGACCGCCCACACCGAGTGTATAAACATCCGTATCACCTCCTTTTTCATTCCATTTGGCTCCTGCATGTATCAATAACGCCACATTATCCAGCAGAAACGCACCACCTTTGGCTTCAATGCCAAATGAAGTCTTGTCTGTCTCTGTATTATGCGACAAACCTAAGCCGGAAATCGACGGATTCAAGATCCACTTTCCTTTTTCAAATTGTGCCTGGGCAGCCACTGTGGCCACAAGCAGACAAACGAGTAATGCTAATTTTTTCATTGTTACTTATTAGTTTTTGGTGTTATTGTACTTTTCATCTTCCTCTCTACGTTTTCGCTGCAAGTCTTCTTTCTTACGCAACACCAACCAGAGGATAAACACAATGATATAGGATGCTGCAACAGTGACGTATTTTTCCGTATCACTGATAACAGTGTTGCGCGGCAGGAAATAAGCTGCCGTAGCACTCACATAGATAAGCAGAGCAATCGTGATGCTTGTAGATTTTTTAAATCTCTTCATTACCAAAGTTTTTTAGTCGTTTTAAAATACCAGATACTAAACCAGAGCGCAGCTACCACAGCAGCCAGAATGGCAACACCGAGAGCAGTCTGAGGTCCTAAGCCAAAGCCTTCGGGGGCTATACAGATGTATGTTATACAAACAGTTGTCATAAATACAGCCGGAACATAAGTTACATAAAAGTAATGCCCTTTCTTTTCACGTACCAGATAGACGGTAATCGCCCAAAGCGTAAAGACGGAAAGCGTCTGATTGGTCCATGCAAAGTAACGCCAAATCATGTCAAAACCCTCTTTGTCGCTCAAACTGTAGAGCAACAAACCGATAGCAGCGAGAAACATAGGAATACATATATACAAACGACGACGCATGGATTTTTGTTCCATTCCGAGGAAGTCTGCCACAATAAGGCGGGCAGAGCGGAAAGCGGTGTCACCACTCGTGATAGGCGCGGCAATCACACCTAATATAGCAAGGAATCCTCCCACAGTACCGAGCCAATCTTTGGTGATAGCATCCACTACTACGGCAGCATTCGTCTCCCCCATTCCGTTTTCATGAAAGAAATAGGTGGCAGCTGCCGCCCAAATCAGGGCAACAATACCTTCGGTAATCATAGCACCATAGAACACAGGGCGACCGTGACGTTCACTCGTCATACAACGAGCCATTAACGGACTTTGCGTAGCATGGAAACCACTGATAGCACCACAGGCTATGCTGACAAACATAATCGGGAAAATGGGTAGTTCAACAGCATTAGGGTTCGTATTCTGTAATCCGTCCCAGAATTCCGGTAAGACAGGATGCTTCACATAAAGCATCACCAGTATACCCACCGCCATAAAAAGCAATGCAACAGCAAAAAGCGGATATATCTTACCTATGATTTTATCAACCGGCAACAAAGTGGCAAAAATATAATAGATAAATACTACTATTATCCAGAACGTAACATCCAAAGATTCCGGTGTCAGTTTTGCCAGCAATCCGGCAGGGCCGGCCACAAAGACAGCTCCTACCAATATCATCAAAAGAACTGTAAAACCGCGCATCACCTGCTTGGTAGTTACTCCCAGATAGCGACCGATGATCTCCGGCAAGCTTTCACCGCCATTACGCAGAGAGAGCATACCTGCCAGGTAATCATGTACGGCTCCGGCAAAGATACTGCCGAGCACAATCCACAAATAAGATGATACACCAAATTTAGCCCCCATAATAGCACCGAAGATAGGACCCAAACCGGCAATATTAAGAAATTGTATCATGAAAATCTTCCAGGTGGGCAAAGGGATAATCCACCCCATCGGTCTTAGTCAAAGCAGGCGTCTTACGATCGTCAGGGCCGAAAATATGTTCGATGAAACGCCCGTAAAGAAAATAACCTGCTATTAATGCCAACAGGCAAAGCGTAAATGTAATCATGGTGCGTTATTCATTATTTTTAATGGACGCAAATGTAATAGTTTCTAAGGAAACTGCACAACATTCTCAAGTGTTTTACTTATCTTCGCCGCTAAAAATGACAGAAATAAAGAAGGAAAAGAGAATTTGTTTAGAATAAGTATTAGGTATTACAATAAAATCTCTATCAACATGAAACAGTTACTTCTCACTATATTATTTATCACATTCGTTCTGCCCCTTACCGCGCAATCCGCCGGTGAGATGGTTACCCGTCCTCCAAAATACGAAGTGCGCGCTGCCTGGGTCACCGCCGTCTATGGTTTGGACTGGCCCCGTACCCGTGCCACCAGTCCCGAAGGCATCCGAAAACAAAAGGCAGAACTAGTCGAGATACTTGACCGACTGAAAGATGCCAACTTCAACACTGTGCTCTTCCAGACGCGAACGCGCGGTGACGTGCTCTACCGCTCGAAGATAGAACCGTTCAACTCCATCTTGACTGGGAAAACAGCTGCAGATCCGGGATACGATCCACTGGCTTTTGCCATAGAAGAGTGTCATAAGCGCGGTATGGAGTGCCATGCCTGGATGGTAGCCATTCCGTTAGGCAATCGCAAGCATGTTGCCAATCTGGGCAATGCCTCCGTAACCAAACAGAAATCCGCTATTTGTGTGCCTTATAAGCGTGAATACTTCCTCAATCCCGGAAATCCGGCAACCAAAGAATATCTGATGAGCCTTGTACGCGAGGTTGTGGAAAAATATGACGTGGATGGCGTCCACTTCGATTATCTGCGTTATCCAGAGAATGCTCCCCGATTCCCAGACACCTATGATTTCCGGAAATATGGCAAAGGACGCGACCTCGCCCAATGGCGCAGGGATAACATTACGGAAATCGTCCGACACCTCTACAAAGGTGTGAAAGCTCTGAAGCCCTGGGTAAAGGTAAGTACCTGCCCTGTAGGAAAATACCGTGATACCTCCCGTTATCCTTCCCGCGGATGGAATGCTTTTCATACTGTTTACCAAGATGCACAAGGTTGGTTGGGTGAAGGCATACAGGATCAGATATATCCCATGCTTTACTTCCGGGGTAACCATTTCTATCCTTTTGCTCTCGACTGGCAGGAACAAAGTAATGGTCGCCAGATCATTCCCGGACTGGGTATCTATTTCCTCGATCCCAGTGAAGGAAACTGGACACTGGATGAAGTGGAGCGTCAGATGCACTTCATCCGTACCCACAAACTGGCAGGTCAGGCCCATTATCGTGTGAAATATCTGATGGACAACACACAAGGGTTGTATGATGTATTGGAAGAGGACTTTTATACCGCTCCTGCCCTGCAACCTGCCATGCCCTGGATAGACAACGTGCCACCGACAGCCCCTACCCATCTTACTGTCACTCGACTGCCGGACGGATATATCCACCTCAGTTGGATGCCCGCCACGGACAACGACAAACGTAATGTACCGACCTACGTCATCTACGGCTCGGACACTTACCCTGTGGATACCTCCAATCCGGAAAATATTATTGCCCAGCGAGTACAAGGAACGGAATACACGTATGCTCCCGTCCGCTTCTGGACGGCAAAGAAGTATTTTGCTGTCACTGCCGTGGACCGTTGTGGCAATGAAAGCGAAGCGGGCAGATGACCCTCCCGAATGCCACACTCCAGCGTCCCCAATGCCACACTTGAATGGGTGAAACGCCACACTTGAACAAGCGTGAAGTGCGGCATTGGGGACGCTGAAGTGTGGCACCGGAAGCGGTGAAGTGTGACATTGCGAACGCTGAACTGTGGCAACCGTACAGCAAGCCGCGACATCCGTACGACGAGACTCGACATTGGAAAAATCAGCAGCAGCGTTTCTTTCTTTTTCTTCTGCTGCTGTTGTTAGTATATCTTTTATATTCTCTTTATTATCCGTATCAACACTTTCACTAATAATACTATCATTCAGCGTTTTATCTGATTTTCCGGTGCGTTTTTCCGCCTTTTCCCTCGACGTTTTTTGTCGTTTTTCGTCATTTTTTGACCAGGAAACCGACGATTCCGATACATTTCCGGTCGTTTTCGGAACCGTTTTTCGAACCGAATCTTCCGGTTTTCCCGTTTTATCCGCAACTGTTTCCTCCCGCTTTTGAACCGGTTTATGCAGTGGGTTCAGTTCGGCAGGCGCAAAAGATCCGTCCTCTTCAAAATCGAAAAGCTCGTAACCGAGAATGATCTTCTTGACATAAGCAAAAGATATCTTATGCATCTTGCAGTAAGGACGCAAAAACTCCATATCGACACATGAGCCGGGCAACATAGCCAATTTCTCGATAACGAACCAATAAGCCCCTGTTCCCTTGAGCTTTTCCATTTTCAACAGATATTGCATTCTGGGATCGTGCATAGCCATCAGCGGATGCTGCAAATAGAAATTCCTTTTCATCTTTCTTTATGTTTTAGTTTAAAGCCATAAAGATAAGAATAGCATGTGAAACAGTCGGAGGTTACGTGAGGTTCCATGAGGTTAAATGAGGTTCCGTGAGGTTAACACACCTCCACCCGCACGTAAGCCCGGTACCTGCTTTGAGGAGTAACCGGCACCAAGGCCAGATAGCCGGAGACGATTCTTCCTTCCTCCACTACCAATGGATAATCCCTCATGTCCTGTTCATGTTGCGTCCGCAAAGCCTCGGCAGAAGGGAAATTGTCGACATTAAAAATTCCTTTGCTACCGGGAGCGACGAAATTATCATAAAGCTGACGGGCAACCATCCCCATAGTCATGCGCACATTAATTTCAACATGTGGATAAATGGCGTACGGATATCCTCTCTGATCCGGACAGATCATCATATCTATCCCCATAGGACCGGAATAATACCTACCATAAATTCCTTCTATAACTTTCTGCAAATACCCACGAATGCACACAAAGGCTTCTAAAGGGATATACCGTAGAATCCACTGTTCCACTTCCTCATTAGAAACCAGCATATTACCACGATAAACACCTTTCTCATCCGTAATAAAATGCGAGTAGCCGCTAAACAGTACCTTCCCCCTACCGTTGGAGTAGAATTCCATGGCAAAATCCCCCTCCTTTTTATATATAGGTTCCAGTATAAGAGCCCCGTGGTTCACCAGTTCCCGACGACACCAATCAGCCGTAGATTTCGTCAGCCCACGGCGACACCAACGCAACCCCTTTCCGCTGCCCGACCACACGGACTTGAACAGGTAGCCATCCTTAAAATCATCGACTATATCCGGAACGCAGAATTCCTTGCCCTCCCCTGATATCAGAAAATGACGTCCACAAACACATTTGAGGGTTTTATTCAGTTCAAACGTCATAGCAAGAGCCATCCCATACGCACGGGAAGAAAGCATACGACACTCGCGCAACTCTGCTTCCGTAGGAAGTTTATGTTGGGCAATACCGGCCTTCTGCATACGCTTGCGGAAAGCGCGATTCCATCCCCAAGGTACAATTTGGGATTCCGCATAAT
>OJJH01000312.1_pt1 | contig 17356 bp, 14 predicted proteins | sample 1596251 | NCBI WGS metagenome assembly OJJH01 (sample SAMEA4350153, study PRJEB24818) | metagenome | biome: human; feature: gut; material: faeces | place: Denmark | collected 2013-09
CCTTTGAAATCACAATAGAGCACAACCTTCGTGCGGAAATTGGAGGGAGTAACCCCGAATTTGCTGTCGGGGAAAGAGCTATGATAAGCGTCGTACATGGTCTTTCGCGGTATGCGTTCATTCAGATTGTTCGCCGACTCGTCGAAATAGGTCTCTGCCCACTGAACGAAGGCCTCGCCCATTTGCTGTTTGAGGGTTCTCATCTTGATGTCGCGCATCGGCGGCGGAACTGCCCCTTGCCCTGTTCGATACCAACTCTCGGCCATGGATTTGAAATAGAACATACAACACTCGGCCATGAAATTATCGAAAAGATTCCACTGGTCCTCGTCCCAATCGGCAAAGAATTGGTGTCCGAAATCATCGATGGGCCGGTGGTTGTCGTTGTACCAGTCGGAAAAGGCCATATAGGTAATGCGCTCGAGAGCCGAGCGATTGTTCGCATTTATGGCATGGTTCGTAGTGATGTAGAATTTGGGCGATTTTTCGTTGGGTATGATGAACCGAGCCTTGGTCTTTGGATTTACTGCGAGGTCGCCGGTAACGGCAAAGAAGAATCGCTCGAAATCAAAATTCACCTTGACATCATCGATGAAGATGTTTCGGGTTCTCGGTGTCACGTTCGAGTAGATGTAATCGTCGTCGTTTTTGGTATTTCGCCCGTCGATAGCTGTCTGATCGAGTATTTTTGCGAGAGCCGCTCCAACCAGCGACTTACCGGTTCGTCCGTTTGACTGGGCAACCTCTCCCATCTGGCCGTCCATCGCGATAACCGCCTTCAACTCGGTCTGATATTTGTAGTCGCACATGAGAAAGCCGATAGATGTAATCTTGTTGACGACATGCTGCTGAAATTCCCGCTCCTCCTGGTCGGTAGGTGTGTGTCCTGGTATGTTCCAAAAATTGGAAGTATTACAGATGAATCGGAAAAACTCACAGGCTTTCCCCTCTTCTGTCGGGAAAACGGAAAAGCCGGCAGCCGGGTCATATTCGATTTTATCAATAACGGGAACCCGCTTGAACTTTCGCCGGATTACTTTGTCGCTCCAAACCTGCCCCAGGAGATCGCCAAATTCAATTCCTCGCGAGGTAATCTGAATTTGTCCGTTGCGATAATACATTCTTTGGATATGAGGCTCGAAATTATCGAAGTTATCGTCTATCTTCGTTATTCGCTCGAGCTTATCAGGTCCCAGAAGAGAACCGAGCCGTGAGGCCAACATCGTAATTACGTCGCGATCCTTACAAGTTTGTAACGCGTAATAGTACACGAAATCGCGAATTTCGATTGGCCCTGACAGATGGACGACTCCGTCGTCGATGCGAACAAACTTATATTGATCGACCTCCAAGTCGGAAGTATGAATGCGGTAGAAGCCATTAGCTGAAATGAACTGTAAGGCTTCGATGTAATCGAAATCGACCGTTTTCTTTCCCTTATCATTTGCCCCGATGACCCAGAAGTCTCTCTCACTCGAATAGCGCGATGCCTGGACAAGTTTACCGTCCTCAATTCGGTAATTTATCTTGGCAAAACGGAAATTAGGGATTTGCAAGAGCTCCTCCTTATGACGCTCAAAAAATCCATCTCTATCGTTCAACAGCCAAAAGTCCTTGATTTGGAAATCGGTTTTCGATGTGATTTTATGTATGTCAAGGAATTGGCCTTTACCGTCATGGGTGTGCATAACGGTGTCTATCTCCTTCCGAAGGACCTCCTCTCTCCCTTTGAGGGTATTGCAAAGTAAATCGTCGATGCCTTTGTCGTGTGAGGGTGTGTCATTGATATGACCGAAGAAGATGTCAACCGACACCCCGATATTGTGCATTGTCTGAACGTACTGCTTGAATTTGATGACGGCCTTGGCGAACTGATTCGGCCGCTGGTCGACATGGTCACCTATCTGAATCTCGCGGTGGAGGTGATCCCAGTCGCTATCCATCAACAGAACGACATTCTTTATCGTGCATTTTTGAACCAGGTACTGAAGATCCTGGATTAGCCCTGTCTCGGCATTCCCGATATTGTAAATTCCTTGAATGCCGATAGAAGCGATACCATGTTTGCATGCCTTTTCGGCTTTTTTCTCCCCTTCCTGGACGATGAGCGTCTCTATATGCGTCTCGGAGAGGAATCGCTCTCTAATGTACTGAGGAATGTAAAACTTGGTCGGGGCCCCCTTGGGCGTTTGGTACTTTATCTCCCGGCCATCTTTATCGAGATGTAACGATGGATTCGACCACCGGATCCTGACGTATGGTTTGAGACTGCCGGCGGCCCCTCGCGTGGCATATTGAACAGGATTCCCCCAAAGGTCATAATAGTAAATGAGCATTTCATCATCGTTCTTGTTGATGTTGAAATACTTATCCATACCGCCTCGCTGGAATGCCGGCAGATAGATTTCCCCACTCTTATCGTCGAGGCGAACTTTTGCGGTGACATCTTTCACCGTAAGACCACTGGCTTCCAGTTGAGAGAGACAAAACGACTGCTTTACTTTCTCTCGGCTTCGGTCGATAGCCCGCTGCCGTTTCTCCATCTCTGTTTCGAGAAGGATATTGTATCTCGAGGCAACAATTTGCAGGGCGTCTATGAACTCAACCTTATCATAATATTGAACGGCATCGATAGCTCCATTTATAGTGAACCCGCACGAGAAGCATTTCGCAATATCCATATTGGTTTTATGCGTGACACAAAGCCCCTTGTTCCGTCCCGACTTATGGCACTCGGGGCACTCGCAATATTGGGTTGCTCCGCGCCCAGAAAGTCCTGGTATAAAGTCGCGAATATCTGCCGCCGATTTCACCCTATCAATATCGAATTTGTTGTATTTTTTCATTTGAATAGATTATTTAAGTCTGCGAACCTTACGAATTCGGCTTTATTGTGAATATCCAGCCGCTGGAAGGCGTTTCGAATATGATTGTTTATCGTGTGTATAGACAAAAACAGAGCATCGGCTATTTCTTCTTTCGACTCTCCACGATACCATCTTTCCAGGATTCTCTTCTCGGCTTTCGAGATGTGGCTCTCAAATTCAGGGTGACATACAATATTTTCAAATTTGCATTCTCCCCGGAGAGGACAAAGAACATGTTCAAAATGGAAGGTAGAGGCATCGATGTCTATGATGTTGTCTATGTTGCCAAAGTTGCAGCGACAAAATCTAGAGACAATCCGATATCGGAAAAGTGGAAGATTAGCCTTGCTCTTGGCATATTCAGAGGCCAAAGCGATATATGCTTTTGGATAGAACTTTTCAATCAGATTCGCAATTAAGGTCACAAATTCGTAGTCTTGTTCCTTTAACCGGCACGGTGATTTGCCCTCACTTCTATACCATAGTTCATCGTTAAAGATGAAAAATTCGATGGAGACAGTGAATAGTTCGTCCATGTCATTTTTCACAAATTAGAGGCCTCGAGAATATCTGTTGGCCGAAAATTTCTTCAATTTTGAGCTTGTATAATTCAGGAATCCGACATACACCGTATTTCCAATTATACACTGTACGACGAGGGACTAAACAACCTTCAACTATTTTATCGATAGCAACCGTACATTCATTAGAAGAGAATGTGGAAAGAAATTCGGATAAGGTGATAGAATCTTTTGTTCGTTTTTCCATAAATTTTTGTATTTAGAAAATAGTTATTATATTTATAAACCCAAATATACAAATAGATTGATTTAATACATTATTTTGTTTGATTATAAAACTAATTATTTATACATAATTAACAATTTATTTTATTATGAAAAATATAGGACCTGAATTGAATCGAATCATGACTGAACGCAGAATCGTTCGGAAAGATATCGCAAAACCCGTTGGCGGAATTAATTTAAGTTGATAAATATGAGTAAAAAGTTGTACATGTCGCTGATTTTTAGTAACTTAGTGGTGATTAAAACATTAAGTTCAAACCATCGTATGTACAACCTTTATGCAAAATTCGTCAAAATACTTGAGATATGCAAGCAATTCTCTGAAAATCTCGTCAATGATTCGGGTAATGTTCCACGTCGTGGTCCTGTTCCCAAGTTTTCGGATTTGGAAGTGGTGGCGCTATCCCTGACGGCAGAGACCGAGAGCATTGATAGTGAGAAGTGGTTGTTCGACTATAAATTGCAAGAATACAAGGACAGCATTCCCAATCTCATATCAAGGAGACAGTTCAATGACCGCAGGAAGAAAACGTCAGGCCTGTGTGAGGAACTGCGCAAGCGGATTGCCATGGAAATGGATGGTGGAGAGGAACAATTCTTTGTTGACTCCAAGCCAATAGAGGTCTGTAGGGTTGCAAGAGGAAAACGTTGCAAGATGGGGCGTGCCGGCAATTTCTCGCAAGCTCCCGACTTCGGCTTCTGTGCTTCGCAGAACACGTATTATTTTGGTTATAAGTTACACGCTCTCTGTGGGTTAAGTGGAGTTATCCATTCCTATGATCTGTCAAAGGCAAGTGTGGCTGACCTCCATTATATGAAGGATGTAAAACATACTTATCACGACTGTAGCATCTATGGTGACAAAGGGTATATTGGAGCTGACGTACAGCTTGACTTGTTCGAAACCGCACACATAAGACTGGAGTGTCCGTATCGGCTCAACCAAAAGGATTGGAAACCGACATTCATTCCGTTTGCAAAGGCAAGAAAGAGGATTGAGACAATATTCTCACAACTTACAGACCAGTTCTTGGTCATCAGGAACTACGCGAAAATAACGAATGGTTTGTTTGCCAGAATCATCGGCAAAATTAGTGCACTTACCATTCTGCAATACGTAAACTTCATTAACGACAAGCCCATTGGCAGAATTAAGTATGCACTAAATTAATTCCGCCAACAGGTATCGCAAAAGAAGTTGGAATCACTCCAACCTATCTATCGGCAATCGTCCGTAAAAATTCAATCGACTGTGAGCTTTTGGATAAAATATGTAAGGCGATAGGAATCTCCGCATCCTACTTCTTCGATGATACTCACGGCAATCATGTAAGCGACATAAGCGCGACTACACTCTTTGGAAATGCTAACGTAAATATCACACAGGGAGAGGTAAAAATGTTAAAAGAGCTTTTGGCAGAAAAAGAAAGAACTATAAAAATTCTTATGGCCGAAAGAAACATAGATCGAGCCGAGAACGAGTCAAAAATATGACAAAAGGCTTCTATCAACAGCTCCACAGTGGTTATTTAAGTAAAAAAATGAATAAAAAAAAAGATTCGCTACAACAAGGAATAAAACCTCAAAAGATTATGTATTAAGCTTTTGAGGTTTTTCTTCCCTAAAACAGGGCTAATACGGATCAAAAGCCCCCTCGTGTTTAGCGAATCACCCCAGATTTCGTTAAATAAAAAAATGCTTAAAAATACGGTTCCCGCGCGGATTGATTTTAACATTGACAATCTGCCACAAAAATCCACAATCGACGAAATAATAAGTTTTACATACCCAAGGCTTCGTGAAAATGCCCCTGCCTGGTATGTTGAGTTTTACGCTTTCGACCCAGTTAGAGGGAAAATGAGAAGGAAGCGAATAAAGATAAACCGATTGGCGACAAAGAAACAGAGGCGGGAGTATGCTGCAGGTCTGATTATCCGGCTTTACCAACAACTTATCCGAGGGTGGAATCCCTGGATCGAGAAAGAATTTAAGGTTGCGATATCGTTTGATGATGCCATCAAACGATATGTGGAGAATAACAAGAAGATGTACTCCGATGGGATTTTCAGAAAAGAGACATACATCAGCCACGAATCAAAGATTAAAAAGTTGGTTGCCTATAATCAACAGAGAACCTCACCCATCATCTACCTCTACCAGCTGGACAAACGATTTTGCAACGATTTCCTCGATTACATACACTTGGAACTGAAACTGTCCCCTCAGTATAGGAATAATTGTCTCACTTTTCTCAAAGCTTTTTGCTCCTTTTGCGTAGAAAAAGGACTTATGAACGAGAATCCGGCCTCCGGCATAAAACCTTTCAGTCGAAAATTATTCCAGAAAAGGAGGAAAGTTATTCCGCCCTCTGTGATTCGACAGATAAGCGAATATTTGATGTCGAACGACAAACACTTTCTTTTATCGTGTTATCTCTTATACTACTGCTATATTCGTCCCATCGAACAGACCCGGCTGAGGCTTCGATATTTCAACGTTAAGAATTGTACCTTGACAATCCCGTCCGAAGACAGCAAAAACAGAACGACACAAACTATAACTATCCCGAAAAAGGTAATGATGTTCATGCTCGACTTGGGGGTATTCGACTACCCTCCTCACTATTTCCTATTCTCAAACAACATCATGCCCGGCAACGTGCAAGTAGACCGACGGCTCATAACTATTCGCTGGACCCGCCTGAAAAAAGAGTTGAAACTCGACAAAGATTACACATTCTACTCGCTAAAAGATACAGGAATCACCGAAATGCTGGACAAAAAACTGAGCAACATCTCGGTGAGAGACCAGGCAAGACACAGCTCACTGGCCGTTACCGATGTATATACCCGCCACCGGGACAATGCCGATAAAGCCATTCTCGACCTCGACGGGACTCTTTAATCGGTTCGATAGAACGTCCCCTTCAAGAGCTGCGACATACCATATTCCGTGAATGTGGCCGTGATTTTTTCACAGATATACGGCTTACCTTGAATGAAGAACAAAGCCCTCACAGGCGGAATTTTGTTCGCCAAAAACTGGAAATTGTATTTTTTGCAGCTGTCGATCGGAGAGTTGAAATAGGAAAGGTCGCTAGGATCCCTATTTAGACGCATGCTATACCCAGTCTCAACATAAGTCCAGTCTTCATTCGTAGATATTTTGTCGATAATTGGACGCGGCTGCAGCCCTTTGAAATAATTCGTACCGTCCCAGAATGCGACAAAAAGTTGAGAGAAGTATGCCCCACTTTTTTCACTCTCCCCAGATTCGAGTAGACTTATCGGTAAATACTCAGAATTGCCATCTGTTTCTCCATCATTGAAGTCGAGCTCTAAAAACAGACATTGCCCTTTACTGGTTTCTGTGTCATCTATCCAGGCGGGGACAATCCCTATCTCTATGCTATCGCTTTCCTCATTTGTACCGATGCGTTCTCCAAACTGGTTTATCGGTTGAAGAATGTTCACATACTGGTCATAATAGGTATCAGCCACTGGATCATAATAGCTCTGAGGTATAATCTTTACCGGTCTAAATACGAAATAGGTATTCAAAGACTCGACATATAAGATTTTTTCCAAATTTGAGTCAGGATACTCAACCCCGACAACGGTCTCCTTCAAGTTTTCATTGGCCTCGATTAAATCATTCAGAGTCTCATATCGGACAATCATCTTCTCATGATTTTCCACCAACCAGTTACACGAGTAGAATTTCCACATTTCATGGTCGCAATCGGAATATCTCAAAGTAGATACTCCCCTGTATGAAGATTCCCCCTCGGAGCTAACCTCTACCGTAAAATCGTCGGCAACATGGTTAAGGGTTATACTGGTATTGAAATCCGAGTCATTAGCGATGAAATGGAATGTCACTGTCTTGCCCCTATGGTCAACGTCAATAAATGCCGACAGAAAGTTCTCCAAATGTTCAAAAAACTCTGTCACAGTCCAGTGAGGAAGAGCTTTTGCTATTTGGGGCATATCCCAGGCATACGGGAGCGAATTGCAGACTATGAGATGACGATATGCCGACCTCTCCCATTCCCCGAAATCATAACTATAACCTAATACCTCGCAAATTTGTTTTGCGATGAATAGCAAATATGGCTGAAACGATACCCCCTTGGTGTCCGGATGCCATTTATAAGTGCCATTTTCATATACGACCTCATTTTGTATATTCCCCGAATAGTTGTTGACCCAGGGCAAAGATATATAGTTTTTCATGCGGTCGATGCTCCTCCAAAGCCATTCTGGAGGTGTATTACTCATATTCACATACTCATAATCGCCCAAGTCGAGTTCGTTGATGTATATCTCGTCGAAATCACCGATGAAGTTTTGGGCGCTCATTCCATCGAGGAATTGCCCTTTGATTTCGGATTGCGACACCTCGACAATAGCGAGAACCCCCATTTTATAGAAATTGGTATCCCGTAGTTCACAGGCGAAGTTCACTTTTTCGATATCGACATCTTTCCGATACAAAAGCCCGAATATCGCCCGATTCCGAGGACAATCGACTATGGGGAAGGTGATAGACAAGGTGTACTCATCGGAACCAGAGAAAAGCCTGTTTTCAGCGATAAACTCGAAGGAGGTTCCTTTCTTCAAGAAAGCCTCTTTACCCTCTACGAATATTTTCATTTCCTGCGTGATTTAGGGGTTTTGTTTCTTATGAGACGATCGTATTCGTCCTGAGCCTTCTTGATGCCCCGGTCGCCTGTAACCGTGTTGACCGTGACGAAGGGCTCGTCCAGGCGGTCACCCAATTTTTTGAGAACCGCAAAATATGTGGCGAGCAATACGCCTGTGTCCGGGGAGTTTCCTCCTCCATCAGGCGAAGGGACTGGTAAGCTAATCGGCGCGGGGAGAGCAGACACTCGACGGATAGAGCCGATCGTGTTGGTTCGCTGCGCATATTCGAGGGCGTCGATGATAGGACGCGTTACCGGCGAAGTCACCAGTTTCTGACTGGCGACCCACTCGCCGGCATGGACGATACCGGCCGGCTCGTCCACCGGGCCGGGGCGGGTGAATCCGCCGGCGGCATACCCCTGCGCTTCGGAGGCCTGCTGCTGTTTCTTTATAGCCGCGATCTGCACGGCGCCGGCAGCTACGGCCATAGCCGCCGCAATAGGAGCCATGATATATCCGACGATGGGTATCGCCGCAGCCGAGCCATAAGCGGCCAAAGCGTTCTGAGCAGTCTGCGCCACGGCTTGGATCACCTGCATGGCGAACATCTTGCGGTTCGCTTCGTTCTTTGCCCGGGCTATCTCATTCTCTTTATCCTGCTCGAGCTTCTTGACTTTGTAGGTATTTCCTTCGGCCAGCGAAATCTCTTTGTCGTAGCGTTTCTCGATGGCGGCGGTCTCCATCTCCATATTCGACTGGACTATCGAGGATATTTGCGAGAAGATAGCCGACATTCCCGACATGATCATACCGAAAGAGTCGGTCACGGCTTTCCCGCCGTCGCTTTGCAACCACTCGGCCAGCTCGGCGTTGGCTTTCTCCATGGCATTGAAACTCTCCTCCGTAGTCTCTTCGAAATACTGCTTTTTCAATGCCTTTTCGGCGATGGCAGAGGCTTCGATGATTTTCTGCCTTTTAGCCTCGTCGTTTCCGGCCGCGTCGAGCATCTTCTTCGTCAGGGCATTCAGAGAATCGATTTGCAGCCGATACTGCTGCTCCCTCTCTTCGGCCGACATAAGGGATATCCCTTTGAAATACTCCTCATAAAGAGTCTTCTGCCTGTCTTGCGTCTCCTTGAATTTGGCCAGCTTGTCGGCTTGCAGTTTGTCGGTAATCTGTTTTTCAATCTCGGCGCGCTCCTGACTACCCTCGGCATACAACTCTTTGAGCCGGTTGAGATATGCTATCTCCGACTCGAATTTCATTCGCTGGTAAGTCTTTTCCGAAATTCGGCCTCGCATATAACTGTCGGTATCGGCAGCATCGCGTTCCCGGCGTTCGGCTTCTATCTCCTCTCTTGCGGCATCGAACTGCTCTTTATTCCGCTGTGTCACCTCCTTTTCAGTGAGTTTGTCGAGCTCGCCGACGATATCGGCTATCTCCTTTTCCGTGGCCTCTGCGTTCTGCAACTTTTTGAGAAGATACTGTTTATCGAGCTCTGCTTTTTTCTCGATATATTCGTTGTAATCCATCAATCCTGTAGCATAGCCGGCGAGAGCCTTCGACTTCTCGATCGACAGCCAATCGTCTTCTGCTTGAAACTTATTTCTTTCCCCGCTTTTCCCCGCACTACCGGAAGCAGAGACAGAACTCATATTTCCACCGTCTCCCTGCCCGGCGAATACATCGGTCAAAGATATACCGTACTCCTCGGCCAGTTTCTTATTGGCCGCTTGCAGCTTAGTCAGCTTGTCGTTCGCTTCGGCATACGCTTTCCACGCTGCTTCCGCCGCCTTCCGTTCATCGTCGGTTCCGGGAGCCGATTTCCTTACCATGACATTCGACAAAAGCGCCGACTGATCTTGCGCATAACCGCCGCCCATGGCCGACGGGCTTATGTTGTATCTATCGATATATTCCTGCCTCCGCTTCTTCGCCCGGTCATAGGCTATGTCCGTATCGACAGCGTTTTTCTCCAACTCCGGCATGGATTGTTCTATCTCGACGATTTGCTCGGCATTCCTCTTTATCAAATCGGCCGCGGCCTTCGCCTTCGCATTTTTCAGAATCGAATCGGTCAATTCATCGTATTTGGCTTTGGCGTCTCCCAACATGATTTGTTCGGTCGACATTTTGGAAAAATAATCGGGATAGAGCGATTGCAACCGGCGGGCTGCCTCGATTCGTTCTTCCTTCGATCGGGCTTCGTCGACGGCTGCCCGATACAATGCACGCAAACGTGCGAGTTCCTCCTTCGATGTCGAGGCGGCAGCTTCCGAGACATCGGTGATGCTTTTCTCGTATTCCCGCTCGGCTTTGACTGCCTCGGCCGCCGCCTCACGAGCAGATTTCATCTTTTCCCGATAGGAAAGCAAGGCTGCGACTCCGGCCGACAAGGCTCCTACCAATATCCCGACAGGCGACATTTTGGTCGTGCGATTGAAGGCCTTCATCACGACATCGGCTTTGCGGACCTGACCCTCTAATCTAAAATAGGCGTATCTGAGCAATAGAACGATACCTCTCCCTGTCGCCGCAATCGAATTTCCGGCCTTCTGCGTCGCATTCCAAAGATTTTGAGCGACGGTACTCGCCTTCACGGCGACCGTATATCCGGCTATACCGGCCGCCACAGAGACGATCAAAGCTCTATTCTCTTTCATAACGGAGATAACCTCCTTAAATACCAGGAGCAAGGCCGACGCACCGGTAATCGCATGGCGCATGACAGGAAGCAGATCTTTCCCGAGCTCGACCGATAACTCGTTGAACGACTTTTTGGCCTTGTCGAGCTGCGCCTGCACCGTATTATTTTGGACATTAAACTCTGTAATGGCCGATGTGCCTTCATCAAATGCTTCCTGAGCCAGCTTTTGCTCTCTCCGAACCGATTCGATATTCCCGGCCAGCACCGACAACACGCTGGCCGCCCGTGATCCGTCGAGCTTCATCTCGTCGAACATCGGAGCCAGCGCCTGCATGCCTCCGGCCTTACCGAGGGTGTCGAGCAGTTGCAGCAAAGCCTCGTTCGCATCCTCCCTCACCAGCCGGGCGAACTCTTTCACGTCGATGCCTGCTATGCGGGCCAGTTTCCCCGGATCCTGATACATTTTCATGATAATGCCCTGCAAAGCGGTGGCCGACATCTCTACTTGCTGGGCGTTCTGGTCGAGCACCGAAGCGTAACCCATGATTTTAGGGATACTCATATCGGCCTGTTTACCCACACCGGCCATACGGTTCTCGAAATCTACCAAATAAGAAGCCGAAGCGGTGGAGTTTTGGGAGACTTCGTTGATGGCAGCGCCCACGGCCAGCATGGCTTTTCCCAAGCCCATTCTCTCGGCATCGCCGTAAATCGACGAAAGTTTTCCGATATCCCGGGTCGCCCCCTCTCCCAATTCGTCGAGGGCGACGTTGATCACATCGGCCGCCTCGACATATTCGATAACCGCCTGCTGCGAGGCGATTCCCAGTTTCCCGGCCTCTTGGGCAAGCTTGTTGAGCTGCTCGCGAGACGAGCGTGTATCCATCGTCTTGAACGATTCGTTCAGTCGCTCGACCTCTTCCGTCGTCATGCCGGTGAATTTGCGCACATTCGCCATCTCTCCTTCCATGTCCGCATAACTCTGTACAGCCCGCCTGCCGGTAATGGTCAAGCCGGATATCGCGGCCATGGACATCGTAAGGGCGCTTCCCCAGTCGTACATTTTTTTGGCGAACCGGGACCACAACGACTCATGTTCTTTCATCGAACCCTTTACGGAGTTCAATTCCCTTTGCACCGCTTTGATTTTTTCTATCTGGGCATTCCATGCGGCCGATCCCCGCTCGATATTGTCGAGCTGCTTCCGGAGGGTAGATAGCGTTTTAGAGAGCTCTCTCGGGGTAGCCCTGTCGAGACGGCGCATAACGCTCTCGGCTTGCTGAGCCGACGACGACATCTCCCTAATCTCCTTATTCGTCTTTTTCAGCTCCTTTTGGAGCTTGTTCATCTCGATTTTGTCTCCGGTGTTCCGGGCACGGGCCAAAGCGTTTTCCAGATCCTCGGCTCTCTGCCGAAGAGCCTTCAAGCGATCCTCCGCGTTCTTGCCGTTCACCTCCAAGGTGATGGAGGCCGATGTTTCGTAATTGCTCATATCCGATTAATTTTTCACGAATATGGCCACTCCCGGCGAGAGGGAAAAAGACACAAAAAGAGCCTCGGGAAATCTTCCCGAAGCTCCGACGAGAATTCTATTTCTACAATAACGATTTACGAACGACGAGCTTTCCTTTTGAAAAAGCGAACGAGGCGACTGCAAAGAGCGGCTATCGCCGTGACCGAAAAAGCAGCTACCACGATCCAATATATGTACGACAATACAACGCTAGCCGCCGTGAATGCTCCAAGAGCTATAATTATCACGAACAAGAGCACAAATCCTAAGGCCTCGATTATAAACATATTTCCTCCTTTTCTTCGAAGATACGAAAAACTCCCGGCATTCGCAAGCCGGGAGCAAAAAATTATCGCGCGGTCTCGTCCTTCGTCGGCCGGAACGTCTCGATATATTCTTCGAGCATCTCTTTGAAGGCGAACAACTGCGGCTCCCTGTCGAACCATACGAACGACCGGGGCAATCCGGAGGATTCGACCTCTATCTCTACCGACGGCGATTTCCCCGGTTCTCCGGCCGGGTAGCGGGTGATCCGAACGACCAGGTCGTCGCGGGTGAACTCGATCGTATGGCTTTTCATCGCGCACCTCCTTTCTCCGTAAAACGGGAGGTTATGTCGGCAACGCCCCGATAGGCGTAAGCTGCCAGTGCGAGCGCCGGCAAGACCAACAGGGGCTCGCCGGTCGACAGAGCGAGCACCAAGACAAACAACGAAGCTACGAAACGGACGCTTCGCCACATTTCACGGCGGGTGAGCTTCACTTCGAGCTCCCGTTCGAAAAATCGAATGAGGGATTTCTCTAAGGCCGACGTTTTACGGCCTTCTTTTGCCTGCGATACAGGCAACACGACTGTTTTTTTCATTTTTACAACGCATTTAAAATGAAACAATATGTTAACCAAAACACGGGAAGGGAATAAAAAAGTTCCGCTCCCCGTTGCGTTACACCTAATAAGGGCAGTGGGCGCATTAACGCTCCACACGGGACGGAACTATATATTGACCGACAAGCACAAAAAATGCTCGCAGCATAACTATTGGCGAGCCTCCTCGCCCTTATCAAATGTAACGCATTACAAAGATGAGGGTTCTTTTCGAGAAAAGCAAGAGATCGGGCGAAAAAAGAAACGCTTCGCCACATCTCACGGCGGGTGAGCTTCACTTCGAGCTCTTTTTCAAAAAAACGGATAAGATAGTTTTCGAACGCAGAATTCTGTCGTTCAGTGCGGGCGGAGAAAATTTTCCCCTGAATCCCGATGGATTTTGTAGTGTCCATAAGATGGTTTGTTTGGCATTTTCAGGCAGAAAAACGGCTGCCATTTCCCGTGTCGCCAAACAAACCATCTTGATGCGTCGAGCGCAAAAAAATGAACAGGAAAGACAGCCGATATTCGTAATAACAAATAAAACTTATTATGTCCTTAAATTGAATTCAACGCCCAAAGAAATTTAATCTTAAATCTCACTAAGTAAATGAATTATCCTAGCCTTGATATTTTCATATGTTGCATTCAATTTATTTTTCGCGGCTCTTGTCAATCTTGATGTATGGGCCATAGCGTCTCTAATAGGTTTATATTCTTGAGCATCTCGATGTAAACTAGCCTTTTTAAGGTCTCCTTTAGATATTGGTTCAACCAAATAAGTCAAATCGTCCATTGAAAAATACGAAAGATCACTATCGTCTTCCCTTATATCAAAACTAATATTAGCTGAATTCTTTGCATTTTCAGCAGTTTTCCTCCATTTTTCTATTTCTTTCTTTTTATCGCTTAAATCAAGTGATTTTTCTCTAATATACTTTCTCAAAAGGTTTTCTGAAATAAAACACTCTCCATAAGAAGTAAAATTAAATGTTGCATCTTCATCTAACTCTGCAATCCATTGCTCCACCTTTTTCCTATTTGCATTACTTGTCCCCTCTGGTACAAAATCTTTCGAAATTTCATTAAACAGTTCTTTTGATTTTCTATCCTTCGGAGGAATTCTTGTATTCTCCGAATCACCTTCCTGCTTTAATTCTGTGCGCCAAATATCCCAGTCTTCTATAATTCTCTTTAACAACGTCTCCAATTCTTGAAGTAATCCCAAGAATTTGGGATCATCAGAGACAATACCCTCTCTACTACTCGTAAAGCGGTCATTTTCATCATCTAATTCATTATAATGAATCTGCCCATATAAGTAACTCTCAACAATTCTTGCAGTCGGAATGTGTTTTAATATGTTCTTCTCTCTGATCCGCCCATTAACATATAAGTCTATACTCACTTTTTCTTCTGAGCCTCGAATTTTTAGCATCGAAGGTTTCGCCACAGATGCTATAAAACCATTTATTCCAATCGCATCTACTTTTAGATTCACATTTCGTTTTAATGAATTTCGATTTTTTAAATAATCTTTTAAATATGGATCATTAGGACTATTTATTTCCCATAAAAGTTGCGTATTATCTACAAGCTCATTCAGTTCTTCCAAACTGATTTTCTTATCATTTAATACTATATTGAAATTAGGATCCAATAAAGAAAATCGGAAATACAAAGCGACCAATTTTCGTATATAGTCGACTCTATTCCTTATGCCATCATTGATCTCCTCAAATACAATTACAGTCCCATGGGACAAACTTCGTGTATATTCCTCTATTATCCTTTCCGATGGTTCCATAAGATTATACTCATTTGCCGAAACATCATCTTTTATAGCCTCATCCAAACCAGAATTATCAATAACACCTCCAACTATGTCTGTATTCTCAGTCTTTGTTATTACTGTTATTCTTTTGGCACAAGACAACAATGCTAATTTCCCAATTCCCTTTCTTCCAATAAAAGGACGGCCCGAGTCTGTTTTTATTATATTACCCTTTCGCTTAGAATACCCAATTTTCAAGAACTTATTCTGAAAATCATAATCTGTCATCCCTTTCCCATCATCTTGAATAACAAGAATATTTTTCTCCTTATCCACACAAATATTTACATTAGTAGCATCAGCATCCCACGAGTTTGAAATAGCTTCCCCCAATACAGTTATAAAACTCCTATATAAATTTCGTCCTAAATGATTAAGGATACTAAGAGATATATTAAAAGTGTACGTTTTCATAATATTTTTATTATATGGTTAATTATACTTTCTGCTATTATTTCTCCCAATCTCGGAGGGACAGCATTCCCGATATACCTAGATGCTTTAGTAATAGAGACTCGCTCTTCATCGGAAAAGAATTTATAGGTTTTAGGAAAAGTCTGTATCAATGCGGCTTCTCTGACCGATATAGCACGATCTTGCGAAGGATGTCCGAATCGGCCGTTTCCTAGCCCTGTACACTGTGTCGTCATCGTAGGTGCAGGCGACTCCCATACCATTCTACCGTACACGCTTCCGAACGACTTCCCGGCATCTGTTTTATGGCATTTCAATCTCAACTCTTCCGGCCAATCTTTCCAACTTCCACCATAGGGGGTACTTCGAATGCGTAAGAGATTTAACGGAGAAAGCGACTTGGCTCTATGCAACGGGTCGTTCTTATCCGTTTCTCCGGCTTCAATCTCTGGTAAATCGCCGATAACGGACTTTACCGACACGTAATCGTCGGGAGTATGCGTAGGAGGTATTAATTCTATATCTCCGAATTTAGAAGCCAAAAGCACTAATCTTTTTCTCGTCTGAGGTATTCCGTAATCGGGACAATAAACCTCGTTTACACTTACATGATAATCATTTTCGTTTAACAGCTCGACGAAATCTTGTAGAACCGGTTTTAACTTAAAACGAGCGATCTGCGTTACATTCTCCATCGTAACGATGTCCGGCTCGACACCGTCGACCAATCGCCCGAATTCATACAATAAATCGTATTTATTCGGGTCTTTTTCCTTATGCTTGAATGAATACGAAGAAAACGGCTGACATGGAGCACAACCCGCTAAAACTTTGATCTCATGATTCCCGAAAAGAGATCGAATCCGTTCATCGGTCACTCGTGTAATATCCGTATCGAAAAATTCGGCCTCGTTATTATAAGTATATGCGAATTTACAAGTCTTATCGACATCGAATCCCGCTATGATTTTCAGCCCTTTGCGTTTCAATCCATAGCTCAATCCTCCTATCCCGCAGAACAGGTCGATTACCCCTATTCGATTTTGTTTCGACATATCGTCCATTCTTCTTTCAAAGTGTCTATCTTTGTACAAAGATAGGGAAAGAGTTTGAAAATAGAATAATTTTTATATAATTATGGATTCTTGCAGTAAAGAGAAACGATCCGAAATAATGTCGAAAGTCAAGCGAAAAGATACTCGCCCCGAAATACAAGTTCGTAAATATCTATTTTCAAGAGGCCTAAGATACAGGACGAACTTCAAAAGTTTGCCGGGCTCTCCCGATATCGTTTTGAAAAAATATAAAACAGCCATTTTCATTCACGGTTGCTTCTGGCACGGACATTCGTGTCGCGCCGGTCATAGACCCAGTAGCAATACCGACTATTGGATTCCTAAAATAGAAAAAAATATAGAACGAGACTCCCGTAAAATCGAAGAATTAAAAGAAAAAGGGTGGCATGTGATAGTAATTTGGCAATGCGAAATAAATACTATCGCCAAAAGAAACGATAGATTATCCAGACTCTTCGACGAAATCAAAAACCAAAACTAAAATTGAATAAGCCCTAGTCGACGACCGCACTATTTTGGGAAACAAAACGGTTCGTTTCTCGATAGAATATTACGATTTTAATTATAAAAATCTGAAAATCAATTTTTTGAAACATATTCATTTCTATATTTTTTTCAAATCCCCACACTTTTTCCAGCCTTCAAAAACTTAATACCCTAAAAAATAAGCTCTTAGGGGTTCAAAA
>OJJH01000319.1_pt1 | contig 16967 bp, 16 predicted proteins | sample 1596251 | NCBI WGS metagenome assembly OJJH01 (sample SAMEA4350153, study PRJEB24818) | metagenome | biome: human; feature: gut; material: faeces | place: Denmark | collected 2013-09
ATATATAGCATATAGCTTATATAATCATCGAGAATATGATTTTAGGCTACCTTGAGGCATTATGCATAACTAGCATTTATTAAAAATCGCCTCATATTGCTTAATGCCTCAGAGTAGCCTAAAATAGTAGATTCATATAATCAATATTATGTTTAATTGCAAGGTACAAACAATAAAAAAGCCTGACTTCACAGCCAAGCTTTTTCAGATTTTATAACAATAATCTTAGAATAGAAATTGAGTGACTTATTCAGCAGAGTCGGCAGAGTTCTCTTCTGTAGCAGCAGTTTCTTCTTCAGCTGTAACAGCATTTTCTTCAGCTGTAAGATATTTTTTTAATTCTTCTTGTGCTTTCTCAAGTGCAGCTTTGCGTTTCTCAAATGCTTCTTGTGCTTTCTCAAGTGCTCTTTTGGCTATTTCAAGAGACTTTTCAGCCAATTCAACTTTCTGTGCCGGTGTTAATGCATTGCGCTCAGCAGCAGCGCTTCTGCGTTCACAGAATGTTTTATTGATAGCAGAACCTTCTTCATCGAATTCATCTTCGATTTTCAAGTCCTCACATGTAGAGACTTTGTGTGCATATTTTTTACTTGCTTTAGCTGCAATTTCTTCTTCAGTCTGGTCTATCAAGACACGCAACAGAATGCGCTTTCCGCGTTTGTCAGGTACCAATGATACGATACGGCCACTTTCAATAGTCTTTTCTTCATTCTCGTCATCACGTTTAATCATTGAGAATTTCGGATAGCTTACTTTTTTACCAACCAATGGGATAAATTTAGCTACTTCAGCTTCGATTTCTTCTGGCAACCAATCAGCCTTGTCAATGCTAGTAGCATTCGGGTCTTTAGCTTTTCTGCCTCTTGAAGCTTTCTGAATCTCTACAACTTCGTCAGAAATTTTCAGTAATTTGGAATCATGTACTTTTACGATTCTACGGCCGTCGTCTGTCTTAATGGCCAAAAGAACTTTGTTTGAGCGCTTGTCTTCGATTACCCCGCATACAGTACCATTGACAAATTCGATAGTATTGAACGGAACAACTTGACATCTGTGGCCTACTGCTTCAGCTTTCAGCTTTTCTGCCAATTCAGTGCGCTCTTTGTCAGACATCTTTTTTGCTTTTCCACCGTCATTGTCAGTTTTTCCAGCATACATTGGATTGATGCCACCATTTGCTTCAGCTGCTTCAATAGCTGCTTTTTCTTCGTCTGAGAGTTCAGCATTTTCAGTCTCAACTTCATTTTCAGCTACATCTGCCTTAGGCTGCAAAGCTGCTGCGCGCTTTTCTAAAACATCATTGATTTTTACCTTGTCTTCCTCAGAAGCAGTTTCTAACAATGCTGTAAGTCTCTTTGTTGTCATCTGTGAAAAATTCTTTGTTGCCATAGTTTTTAATTTTTAATGTTATTAATTATTTTGATATTGCAAATATATCTGTTTCTGTTGAACTACGAAAATATTTAAGAACTTTTTTCTGTTAAATAATGTTTATGATATCTGTTCTTATATCTTTTATGTTCACGTTGCAAATATATATGTTCTTATATCTTTTATGTTCACGTTGCAAATATATATGTTTTCTGATTGTATGACTGTTAATTAGTTGTTAATTTTTCTTGCTACTTTGTTATCTAATGTTAAAAGCATTCTCTGAACGGGCCGAGCATTCCTATAGAAGTCAGTTCATATTCATTCTGCATGCCCATATTGATAAACCGATTTGCTATTTCTGATTTGCTCAATTGACTTTCACATGCAGTTATTATCAACGTATCGCTCAATTCATAAGATATAACAGCAGCGCCTGAAATAGCCTCTATGAAGTTCTCGATTATATTTAGGTTTTCTGTAGTCGCTTCAAATTGCAACCTATATACATGCACGTATGTGTTTACTTTTTTCATAGCTTTATATTTTTATGAATGTTTGTCAATATTATATTGCTAATCATTACCAGAACTGCAGAGACTGCCAAGGTAAAGAGATAGATATTTTGGGTACTACCTGTTGTGCCCATCAAACCAATTAATGATATGATTACTAGAATCATTCCTGCGTTGCCTAAAACTATTGCTTTTTTCATGATTTTTTCTATATTGCGCAGGACTTTCGCCCTGCTGGTTGAACTTATCTTTTAATTGTTATCTAATTAAGAACTTATCGAATCCTTTGATACAATTGGCTTGAGACTTTCTAATGATTTCTACTTCGCGCTTTATGATATATCTTCTGTAATCATCTATGAAGCACATGAAGTATACTTTATCTGATTCCTTGCTATATACGAATGCCATATTTTCAAAGAATACTTCATAACGGTTTTTCCATATTATGACACTTTTAATCGCGCCTTGCGCAAACGGCATATAACAGCTATAATGCTTTTTTATATGCAACTTAATCAATGCTATCGACGCAAACACTTTTCTCTTCTCATCTTCATTTGCATCACATATGATAGACATTAATTCAGCACTACTAGCAAATCTTATATCATGGCTACAGTTTCTGATGAGTTCTTCTCTGCTGACGTATTTGATATGCTTTTTAACCTTATTTTCGCTGGGGAGTACGGGAGCTACTTCCTCTTGATTATTTTCCTTGTTAAACACATAGTATACAGTTACATACACAGGGTCTGATACAAATATGAACTGCATGCCAGATATATTTATCATATACACTTTGCTATCATCACATATTCTATAACCTAATTCTTTAGCTGTGTATAATCTATCATAGCCACCGTACAACAGCAATGCTTTATATGCATCTTCGTATGCTACTTCTTCAATCATGTCGTCAACTGTACGACATACTTCTATGCATGCACCTACACATGCCTTGAGATTAACTCTTTTACCTGTAGTAGAGCCATATATTTCAATTGCACTGTTGTATTGCTCTAATAACTCAAATGCTTTTTTACTACTGATTCTTTTTGCTTCCATGATTCTAAGTTTTAATTGTTATACATGTTGTTTTATGTTCACATTGCTAAAGTACAGCATATTCGCGACATATAAAAATTTATTTGCATTATTTTATGATTTAGGCGATAATAAGCATATAATTAACAGGAATTTACAGTTTCCGCTTATATGGCGAATTTGTTAATGCTTATTATACATTTTGTGAATCATATTTATGGGAAAATACTTTCAAATGTCAAACCAATAATTATGCATGTACACGCCATAATAGTATATGCAATATTTGGCTATAATTATACGTCGTGAGCTATTTTAGGTTATCTGGACAAACCAAAATTGTGAGCACAATATAACTATTTGGTTTGTTACAATTGTACAAGAGAACAGAATTTGATATACGAAAATTATCTTGGTTAATATGTGTTTATCATTATAGATGTTTAACTATCATGCCACTTTGGCATACTGCCTAATTGACTTTTTGAAATGTCGACATCTGAAAGTTAATTTGGTTAAATAATGTTGTGAAGAATTATGCTTGTGAGCATGTTTGCCTGATTGCAGGAGTGCTATATCGCTTATAACCAAATGTTATAGCTCGATAACTTTTAGTTATAAGCAGTAAGGCAGACAGCCAAAATTCACTGATGCAAACAATCATTAACAATAATCTTTATTATGTTAAAAGGCTTTCTAGTATCATGATTTAATACATATTATGGCAGACTGGCTTATAGGCTAATAAGCATTAACATTAATAATATTTATGGCTTTTTGCTTTCGTATATCGCGCTTTAACGCCTATTATGGCAGACTGGCTGATAGGCTAATAAGCATTAACATTAATAATATTTATGGCTTTTTGCTTTAGTATGTAGAAAAATTAGGCCCCTTGTCTGTGTGGCTGTGGGCCTTTATATTATAATATATCATATGCAGTCGCGTTCATAGGCATTGATTCTTAAAGTCTTTAAAAACAGGCCCTATAGGCTAAATGGACAAACAAGCATTTTTCCTTCTAGAAAATTTTAGCATGATGTTAATTGAAAAATTTGGACATTTTGAGGCTATTCTTGGATGGCTTCATTCAAGCCAATATAAAATATCGTTTTAAGGCTGAAAGCTTCTCTTGTTTAAAAGAAAGTATGTTCTGATTCGCTTTTAAATGCCTATTCAAACCAATATTTGACTTGGCAATAGCCTCACATGTTATCGGCCTCACAATGATTTATTATTTCAGGCGAAAATAAACAATGGGTAAACAATAATAAACAAAATAAACAATCTCTTGTTTATCGATAAATCGTTGAAAATCAATGTCTTAGAGAAGAATAAACAAAATAAACAATAAAAATCTAATATAAAGGGCCTAAAAAAGCATATATAACTACTTATTACTAACTATAGTAAATAGATATACTGAAACTATGGGTATTCAAGGGGGCTAAAGGGGGACATTGTTCACATTGTTTCTCGTGCATGCTTTTTTGACAAATTTTCGTGTTAAAACGCGACAAATCAATGGTTTGTCAATGGAACAAAATGCAATAAATTCTTACAACTTTTTGTATACAATATGTAAACAATTGAAAATCAATACTTTAAGCCAATTATTCAAAATAAATAATAAATTTTCTGTAAAAACTCAAGAAAAAATACATACATAATCGCTTTTTTATATAAAATATTTTTGTTATATTTGCATAGTAAATAACTAAAATTCTTATAGCTATGCCGGATTATAAAAAAACAGAAAAAGACATTTTGGATTTGCTGCCAGACAGGGGTAACAGCATAAACCATGGTATGTCGCCCATGCGTGATGAAAAGATAAAAGAAACTGTGCAAAAAGAGCAAGAGAAGTTAACTGCCAGAGAGCTAGCAAAAGCTAAATTTAAAGAAAAAAAGCAACTAGAAACACTCGAACGCAAGATAAAAGACCCAGAGTCATTTTTACCTGAAGATAAAAGAGAAAAGCTGCAAGAGAAAAGAATGAATATAGAAGCCATTGAGGCAGTTGAATCACAACCTGTGCCTGTTGTACCAGAAAATATCCTGCCGCTGGTTGGAACAACAAAACCTCAGGTTGCTAAGCTTCTACAATCATTGAACATAAACACGAGTGTGTATCTCTCTAAGAGCGACACTTATAATTTGCTATCATGTTTATTGACTTGTAATGAACAACAGCTGAATGCTGTATATAATAATAAAAAGGTACCAGTAGCTGTTAAAACAGTGATTAAACGCCTTCTTGAAGATGCAAAGCTTGGCAATATCGAAACAGTAGAGAAGCTATGGGACAGAATATTCGGTAAAGCGGGTCAAGTTACGCTTGAATTGCCACAAGCAAGCCAAACTGCAAATGGTATAATACCAAATACTGTAGTATCAAGAGAAGCATATATGATTATTAGAGATACAATAATTGGTAAAGATTAACGTACGCGCACGTATACACGTATATAATAATGTATAGTCATGAAACATTTCAGCATAGACGAGCAAAGAGAAATTGAAAGCAACAAGATTGTAATTGATAACAATCCTGATGTTAGATACATGAAAGCTCTTGTTGCTTATAAAAAAGAGCTCAGAAAAATAGATGAAGAAGAGAAGGAATACAAAAGAATGATTAGCGAAAGTGCACCAGGATTCGTGTTTAAGAACAGAGAAAACAGTACGTGCATTAAACTTGATAATAATTCATTCATCCCTATACGATTTTTGGATTGTAGGCCTGAAGAATCAGGCGTTATATATTGCATAGAGTTTGAATATGACTTGAAGGCATATATTGGTATGTCTAAACGTAAGATTGTAAACACCATAAGCAATCTTGTTACAAAGATGTATAAAGAAAGAGATACATATTGTAATATCATACAGGCTTTTGAGAAAAGCAAGTATATAAGTGTAAGTCGTATAATCGGCAATAGCGATTGTGATTATTGCGATATATCAAGTCTAGTAAATAGCTATATTGAAGAAAACTGTACTATGGAGCCGTATGGCTACAATGTAAAACCAAAAAATAAAGGAGCAAGAAGAAAAAAGGTATTACAGATAGATTTACGGACCAATGAAATTATCAAAGTATGGTCATCAGCATCAGAGGCTGCGCTCACGCTGTGTGTAAGTCAAGGTAATATATCGTCATGCTGTAGAGGAATATTACAACAGGCATATGGTTTTAACTGGAAATTTGAAGAAAATTATGGAATTGAATAACATGACAGACCCAAAAGAGCTATTACGTCTTGAATTGCTATCTTCATTGGAGAAATATACGAAAGCTATGTTTAAGGCACAATACCAGCGCTCTTTTATTGTAAGCAGACATCACAAGATGATATTTAATGCTTTACAAGATGTAGTTGATGGGAAGACAAAAAAACTTATAATAAACATGCCACCCCGTTATAGTAAAACTGAAGTGGCAGTTAAATCATTTATAAGTTGGTGCTTTGCACTCAATCCAAAATGTAAGTTCTTGCATCTATCATATTCTGATTTGCTTGTGAGTGATAATTCAAGCACTGTAAGAAGCATAATGATGGAGCCTTTATTTAAAACACTATTTCCTGATTCTGCTCTAGAGAAAGAAAAGGGCTCGTCAACTAGATGGAAAACAATGAAAGGCGGTGAATTATATGCAGTATCTACACAAGGGCAGGTTACAGGATTCGGTGCTGGATTAGTAGACCAAGATACATCAGACGAATCATATGATGACCTTACATTTGATAGTAACCTAAATAAAATGCTTGGTATGATTGGAGCAAAAGAGAATATATTCAATGGCGCTGTTATAATAGATGACCCTTTGAAGCCTGAAGATGCAGAATCTGATGTTGTTAGAGAACGTATTAACACACGGTTTGAGAGCACTATACGAAATCGTGTCAATTCTCGTAATACTCCTATTATAATCATCATGCAGAGATTGCATGAACATGATTTATGTGGGTACCTTATGGAAACTGAGCCAGAAAAATGGACTGTTTTATCTCTTCCAGCAATACAGATTGATGAAGATATGAATGAAACGCCGCTTTGGCCAATGAAGCATACACTAGAAGAGCTTCATGATATGAGGAGGGTAAACCCGCTTATTTTTGATACACAGTATATGCAAGACCCAAAGCCAAAGGAAGGTCTAATGTATTCTGAAGGCTTTAAAACATATAAGCCAGAACAACTTCCAGTTGGCAAAGAGGCGAAACGCAGATGGAACTATACAGACACAGCTGATACAGGTGCTGATAAGCTATGCTCTATATGCTTCATTGATACTCCTGAGTTCTGCTATGTCACAGATGTATTATTCACAGAGGCACCTATGGAAGTAACTGAACCAAAAACAGCTGAACTATTCGCAAGGAATAATACAGTAAGAGCAAGAATAGAATCTAACAACGGTGGTAGAGGATTTGCGCGTTCAGTAAAACGCATACTTAGAGTTGTAATGCGCAATTTCAGATGTGCAGTTGAAACATTCACACAAACCAACAACAAATATGTACGTATTTATACACAGTCAGCTAATGTAATGAGCGATATATTGATGCCAGAAGGCTGGGAGAGAAAATGGCCTGCGTATTATAATGCTATGATGAGCTACAGGAAAGATAACAAAAAGCGAAATCAACACGATGATGCTCCTGATGCAACAACAGGTGTGTATGAAATGCATGCAGCTAGAGACAATAGAAAAGGAATCAAACAGAGAAATTAAATGTGCAAATAAAACATAATTTTTCAATATGTTTATACTAATTTGGATAATTATTAGTATATTTACAGTGTAGAAGAATCGCAACATTATAGTAAAAGCATGAAGCAAGCTAAGGGAAGCTGCTCAGTTAATTATTAACATTAAAAACATAAAAGACTATGGGTTTAAATTGTGGATGTCCTGCTGGCGCTCATTTAGCCGACCTCGAAATTGCTGAATGCAAAGAGAGCATGGGACAAGTACAAAAAGTTGCTTTTCAGCGTGTTTATAAAACTCCTGGAGAGCTGAATGCTGTCACAGACCCTACGAAGAAAGCATCATTCGCTACTTTGTTCTCAGCTGCTGATGGCACTAAAATGATTGTTACTCCATATATCCAAGGGCCTACTTCTGAACCAGGTGCAGCACGCACATTCGGTGGTGGTAACCAAACACTTGGTGGTATTGAGATTACAATTGGTCGTGAACCTACTACGTTCTCTGCGACTATTTATCAGGAAAGCCAGAAAACGATTGCTACTATGAAGCAATACATGTGTGAAAACGTTGGTGTTTGGCTGATTGATGAAAATGGTAACATTGGTTGTTTGGTTGATGACCCGAGCAAGCCTACTAAGTATATGCCAATTCCTATCGGCAAATTGTTTATCGGTGATAAGAAATTAGGCGGTTTTGAAGAACCTGACAGCAACACTATTGAGTGGTCATTCTTCCCTAACTGGAGTGATAATTTCTATATCATTAAGCGTGAGACACTTGACTTCAATCCATTAACTGACTGGGTTAATACCAAATCTTCAGCTGGCGATATAGGAGGTTAATAAAAACAGTATGAAAAAGAAATTTACATACATCAAGTTAGTTGTTCCTAAATATAATATGGAACAAGACTTTGAATTAACTCATGCTGAGAGAATACTCAGCATGGGTACTCATCTTAATGGTGGGTGGGAATTGCCAAAAGATAGTAAATATACTTACGACGAAGAAGATGGCCTTAGACTTAAATCAGATAAAGCAAATTCTGCAAAAGCCGACTAAACGTCAGGTTATACAGAAAGCTGCCAACATGCAAAAGAGGCTCAGATTTCATACTGAGACTAATATCGCTGTGTCTGATATAAATCAACCAACTGCACTATTTCTTGATTGGGTTAGAAATTTGTTGCCAAAAGACAAATATAATATTTTCCTGCAACTGTTTAAGTTTCCATTGTCGACTCCTGCCGTAGTTGAAGACGTCTATAGAGAACTCGAGAGAGTTTTCTATAGCCGTAATTCATCATCATCTTATCAGTTTACAGATTCTGAATTAGCTGAAGATTGGGCAGATTACAGAAAAAATAAGCTCAATGAGCCAGATATATGGAAAACAGTAGGTTGGAAGAAAATGCAAGTTTCCATAAACAGTATATTAGTAGTTGATTTGCCGCAAGTTCAAATGTCTGTACGTCCAGAACCATATTTCTATTGGCTTGAAATAGAAGACGTAGTAGACTATGAAATGATAAATGATACTGAGTTTAAATGGATAGTATTTAGACAGCCTAATAGAAGGATAGCTGCATTTGATGATACGTATATACGAGTTTATCAATTAAATGAAAAAAATGAGATTGCATCTCTTGTATCTGAAGCAACTCATAATTTAGGGTACTGTCCTGCTAGATTTTTCTGGTCTACTCAGCTCAATGAGAAAAACAAGGACTTAAAGAAGAATCCCATTTCAAAAGAACTATCAAATCTCGATTGGTATTTATTCTTTTCAATATCAAAACAGCATCTTGATTTGTATGCGCCATATCCTATCTATAGTGCGTACGCAGCTGATTGTAATTTTGAAAATAATGAAACAGGAGACTACTGCGATGGTGGTTTTCTTAGAAACTCTAGCGGAGAGTATAAGATACTCAATGATGGAACAGTTGAAAAATGTCCATGCTGTAGCGAAAAACGTATAGCTGGGCCTGGCTCATTCCTAGAGGTACCAATACCAAATCAAGCTGAAGGTATAGTCGATATGCGTAATCCAGTTCAGATTACAACTATCGATAAAGATTCACTGACTTACAACGTAGAAGAATGTGTACGGCTTAGAAATGATATTATTGTATCTATCACTGGTTCTGGTGGTATTGTGAGTGAAAAGGAAGCTATCAATGAAACACAGGTAGCAGCTAACTTTGAGAGCAAGACAAGTGTTCTCAATGCGCTTAAGACAAACTTCGAATTAGCACAGAAGTTTGTAGAAGATACAATATGCAGATTCAGATATGGAAGCGATTTCATATCATCATCTATTAGCTGGGGTACTGAGTTTTATGTATTTACTGTAAAAGAGTTGTATAACAAGTATGAGCAGGCAAAAACAAATGGAGCTTCAGAATCTGAACTCGATGCTATCACTCAGCAGATACTTGAAGTGGAATATAGAAACAATCCACTCGTATTGCAGAGAATGCTCATATTAAAGCAATTGGAGCCATATCCGCATAAAACACTTGATGAAGTGTTAAAATTGCATGAAAAAAAGTTATTAAATGAAAATTACGTAAAACTTAAAATAAATTTCAGTACTTTAGTAGAAAGATTCGAGAGAGAGAACATTAATATAATTGAGTTCGCATCTGCTAGAACATTCAGTGAAAAGATTAAGTTAATAACAGATAAACTATTAGATTATGTCAGAGAAGAAAATGACCAAGCAGGAGTATCTGCAAATCAAATCTAAGCTAGAAGCTAGAAAAGCGGAACTCTTGGAGATTAAAAAAGCTGGAGGCAAGTCATGGACTGAATCATTGCAAGAAGAGCTTGATAATATTGCTATGTCGATTGCAGATGTAGAAGATAAAATCGATGCAATTCCTGCAACTATGAAAGATGAATCATCTGCGTATAAACCTGCTGAAGGCACAGAGAAAATGGTGCACTTGTCAATTGTGCATGGCAGACGTTTCAATCCAATGACTGGAAAAGAAATCTCAAAGCCTTACACACAGCTGTTTACTTATAGTGAATGGCAGTTGTTCAAGAATAACTTCGCATCATTGGGCTATACAATCATGAAGGTTTTGCATGACCCATATGGAGAAGCAGCAAAATTTGTAACAAAATAAAAAAACCTCAAAGCTATGTTAACAATTGATATGTTAAGACAAAATTCAGCGTTAGCTGGCCTTACTGATGTACAGGTCAATGCGATTGCTGAAATGTCAAGAAACGATGAAAATACTGTTATTGGCACAAAGATTGGAGCTTTGCATGGCCAATATGATACTGATATTTTCAGTATAACTGGCATTAAAAAGAATGATGGCGAAAAAAGTTATGACTACGCTAAACGTGTTCTTAATGAATACAAGACAAAAGCCGGTTCAACTCAAGATTTGCAACAGAAGCTGGATGCAGCAAACAAAAAAGTAACTGACCTTGAAAAGAAGATTGAAAGCGGTGAAGGAGATGCTGCATTACGTCAACAACTGAAAGACACAAAAGCGCAAGTTAGTCAATTGCAATCTCAGTTGCAGACAAAAGAAACTGAGTTCAATACTCAGAAAAAGGAACTTGAAGATAATATTAAAAATGTGCATGTTGATTATGCATTCCAAGCAGCTGTTTCAGGTTTAAAATTTAAATCTGGCATTACAGACAATGTGCAGAATGTATTATTGAAGTCTGCTAAAGCTGAAGTACTTACAAAAGGTACTCCTGATTTTATCGATGACGGTCAAGGCGGTAAAAAATTGGTTTTAAGAGGCCAAGACGGTAATATTCTCAACAACCCGAAAAATAACCTCAATCCATACACGCTACAGGAGCTTATTCTTGAAACGTCTTTGAAAGATGTCATCGATACAGGCAGACAACAAACAGGCGGTGGTACTGGTGGTCAAGGAGGTCAAGGTGGCCAAGGAGGTAGTGGAGTAACACTCGATTTATCATCAGTCAAGAGCCAAGTTGAAGCTGACAAAGCTATTGAGACTTACTTGTTACATACTGGATTGACACGCGATTCGCAAGAATTTGCTGACAAGTCATTGGAAATAAGAAATGATAACAACGTTTCTCAGTTGCCTATTAAATAAGAATAACTTTAGCTATATGTTGTAAAAGGGTAATGCATCATAATAGCGCATATTTATAAATTTAAAAAACTAATAATTATGAGCTTAGTATTAACTCGTATCCAAAACATTAGAGCGAACTCTAACTTAGATAAGTTTGAGTATCGTCCCAGTCGGTACGGTGCTTTGAATGCTTTTATGGTGCAATCAGAAGACCCTGCCGGAATCTTGACAGACGAACTTAAAGAAAAAGCACGTATGTCAATTGGTAATACGCTGGAAACGCCAGTTATTGATTATGATGCTGGCATCACGATTGGTAATCAGCGTACTTTAACAATTGCTGATAGCGAAAACACATCAAGAATGGTTGAAATCACATTTGCAACTTATTCATGGGGATTCACTATAGCTCCTGCTATGTATATGAACAACGAAATCAAGATTCAAAAAGACTTTGAAACCAAGATGATGAAATACATCTACAAGTTGGCTCAGAAACTTGATGAAACTGCTTTAACAAAGCTTGGAGCAAGCAAAACTAATGTTATCAAGAATCCGCTGCTGTATGATAAAACTGGTAATACAATCAATGCAAAATGGGCTGAACGTGAAAACGTATTTGGCGACCTTGAAGTAATCATGGCCGCTAATGATTTCTACGGTCAATTGCATATTGTAGGAGATGCCGGTGTTGAAAGTATCATGCGTAAGTTGCAGCAGCATGGACTTTACAATGATGTCAACAAACAGAATGAATTCAGTGGTAAAATTGTACACTTGACAAATAACTTGGCAGCTGTTGAAAACAAGTATGCACAAGGATATGCAATCAATGCTGGCGCATTAGGCATGTTAACTCGATTTGAACGTGACTGTTTGCTTGGCACAGTATCTGGTGATGGTCACGAATGGGGAATTGCTACTCTTCCGTTGCTCAACATGCCTGTTGGTACTTACTACTATGATTCTGTTGGAGACTTCTCTGCTATTGGCGGAGCAGCAACTACAGATATGACGCGTACTCGTAAAGAGCACTACGGATTTGCTGTAGACGTTGCATTCTTGACAGCATACAACAGTAATGCTGACACACTTGCAAGTCCTATTCTCGGCTTTAATATTTCTAGCGAAGATGCAGCTTACGGTAAGACTATTGTTGTAGCTAACTCAGAAAAATCGCCCATCTTTATTAAAGATGTAGCTGGAGCATAAAAAATAATAGCAGTCTTTTCTTAGTTGTTATTAGCTTTGGACAGAGGTCACTAAGTTTTATAATTTAGTTGGCCTCTGTTTTAGTTATAAACCGTATAAAGCAGGAAAAAAATGGCATACTTAAACGTATTCATAAACAATTCAAATAAGAATCCGATTAATGTAAACAGAGATACAAAACCTGTTCCTCCAGGACCGGACATAGAAAAATGGGTGAAAGAACACATGGTGTTTTGGTATGATATGTCAAAACCTGTGGATACATATATTCCTGGCGTTACCTATGCAAATCCTTTCGTTAACAATGGTGGAAAATTGACTTATGATAATACTATAAATAAGTGTACGATAACTCATACACCTACAAATAACAATAATATTGCATTTTGGCAAATAATTGTAAAACCGTTACAATATGTAGAATCTTATAAAATACGTGTAACAGGATTGCCAACAGGTTTCACTATTAAAGGAAGGATTGGATATGATAATATTCAGATAACGTCTGATGGAGAATATGACATACCTGAATACAGGAACAGTAGCACAACAAACACATCTTATCCTGGATTTTATTTGGCAGGTGATAATGTGAATGACGTGGATTGCAATATTGTGGTAGAAGAAATACCTACAAAACAATCCGTTCCCACAAACGAGATACTGAAAACCAATCCCTACTTGCAGGATTTTAGTGGAAACAACAGACCATTGAAATTGAATAATTTCCTGTTCGCGGCTATGAGCGGTGTGGGAGGGTATGAATATAACTGGCTTGACAGTGCATTATTTACTACCTATTTAAGTGGCACAAGAGGTGATGGAACTATAACAGACAATACTATTACTATAAATAATGTAAAAGTAAGTGAGCCTCTAATAGAAACCAAGGTAAGTTCCTCATCCAAAAAATATAAGGTAAGGGTAACAGGTATCGCATCCGATGAAACGTTGAGATATTCATTATATGGAGATACATCGTTAGGTGAATCAAGAATAATTGTATTTGGTATGAATAAGGATGGAGAGTACGAATTACCTGCTTCCACATATTCCAATACATATAATATGAAATGGCAAGTTTTAACAGCTTCCTACCCTCATGCGTGTAATATTACAATAGAGCAGATTCCAGCCTATCCCAACGCCCTAGTAACTGATGGGGTAGATGATTATGGGCAAATACAGAACTTACAGCATGGCGTTAAGGTGTTGTTTACTACTATTAATCCGTTTGTTGATGGAAAGTTTATCTATGACCAAAGACTGAATACTACTGAACCTTGGCTGTTTGCCGTATTCAATGACAAAGGTAGTATTGCTTATAATAGTAGGAACTCAAACGGCAAGACCTATATTGATGGAACACTGAATGAATCTACAATAGTTTCCGCTTTGTTAAACAAAAAGCAAATAATCACCATAGTAAACAATGATGTGACAGGTGATAAAACTAAAACTCCTATATTCTTTAGCAATACTGATCATAATAGCGGATGGATTAGTTCAGCTTTCTACAACTCCATAGGATTCGATTCAGTTCCCACCAAGGAAACTGACGGATTCACCGAGCAGGAATTGATTGATTATGTACTTGAAAATTTGATAACACAATGAGATACGTTATAGTAACAATAGAATGGTGTACGGAACACGGGATAGTTCCACCCGTTCACGCAAGAAGAAGTGTTGATGGAACAATGGTTCTGTTGCACGAAGATTTTATTGCACCCGTATTGGGAGAAGAAGGTATACCTTCATATTTATACGATAGCGAAGAGCTACAAGCTATTTTACAAAGTTTATTCACTGTAGAAGAACAAGAATAACCATGGTAAGAGCAAATGATATACAAGAAAAATTATTGCATCTCATAGGATGGGAGCAAAATTATGATACGCAAGAACTTAAAATAGCTGACACTCTAACTGTAAGTGAAAGTGGCCTCTATTTTCAGCAAGTACATCCATTGCTAACTTTACAGAATATTTCTAGTATAGCGCCAGATTTCAAAAACATTGTGTATAGCGAATATAGCAATGAAAAACATTATGACAAAGGTAGCATTGTGAAATACGATGGAAACTTGTATAAATCATTGCAACAGACCACAGGAAATCTGCCGACTGACCAAGAATTTTGGAGTGAAACAAACCAGCTTTCTGAATGGCTCGAAGGCAAAACGAAAGCTAGCATACAAAAAGCTATCGTTAGATATTGTAATGAGAAAATTGCAAAAGGAACATACAGAACATTGTGTGAAAACAGAACATTGTTTGATGGAACTGGAAGACTAACTGACATTATTGCAAATAAAAATAATTTGGTAGGTTTTGAAATAGTTCCAATCAGGTCAAAAGGTGTTACTACTAGAATAAACAGAATCGGAATACAAACAGATGGAGTAGGTGAAATTAAGCTGTTCTTGTATCATTCATCTACTGAATTGCCGGTCAAGGTAATTACTGTAAATAAAACAAATAAAGGCTTCCAATGGTTTATAATACCCGACTTATATCTTCCATACGAATCTGAAGAAACTGAATCTGGGGGCAGCTGGTACTTAATGTACGAGCAATCTAAGTTAGGTAACGTGCATGCTATAAGAAAAGATAAAGACTGGTCAAAAGAACCATGCAACAGCTGCTCAAGACGTGAAATGCAAGCATGGATGGCATGGTCTAAATATCTGGAGATTCATCCTTTCAAAATCAGTGAAGAGTCGCTACAATATGAAGAAGATAAGCTGCTACTTTGGGATATTGAGAATAACATGTATACATACGATAATAACTATGGGCTTAATCTAGATGTGTCCGTTAATTGCGATATAACAGATTTCATAATAGAACAAAGAATGCTATTCCAAGATGTAATCGCTAAGCAAGTAGCAGTTGATATGTTGAGAGAATTTGCATACAATCCAAACGTGAGAACAAACAGACATTCTATAAATGCTTCTAGAGTTGATATATTGTATGAAATTGATGGTGACTCATCATCAATGAAAAAATCAGGACTTAGCTATCAACTTGATTTGTCTTTCAAAGCTATCGAGCTAAGCACTGAAGGAATAGACAGAGTATGCTTGCCATGTAAAAATAACGGAATAAGATATTTAACAGTATGAACCAAATCGAAGAGTTAATCGCAAAAATCATTGAGTTGAGAGATAATATAAATGATTATATTCGTCTTGAAGTTATTGAAGACGAAGCCTTTATTTGCGATATGAACTCTGAAAATCAGTTGTTTGAGAAAGGCATTACAAGAGAAGGCATAAAGATTAACAGTTATGCACCTTACTCTAAAAATACGATAGCTGTTAAAATCACAAAAGGGCAACCAACAAATAGAGTAACATTGAGAGATACTGGAGAATTCCACGCATCGTTTGTAGTATATGCCGATGATACAAAATTCTTCATTGATGCAAAAGATTGGAAGACAAACAAATTAGGAGAAAAATACGGTGAAGAGATATTTGGCCTTACTGATGAAAATATAAATGAGCTTATTTGGGAATACATATATCCAGCATTAATGAATAAAGTCAGAAATCTATGAAAGAGAGCAGTGTACAAATAAGATATAAAGATGAGCCTGTATTATTAGATAAAATCATACAGGATATGCAAAGAGCATTCACTGAAAAGTTGAAATGGCTCAATTACGCTTTTGGCCGTGCTTATAAACTCATTGAGCATCGTCCGGATGGTAATAAGTTCGTATATCCAGCGATATATAATGGAAATGGCGAATACGTATCACTTCTTCCAAATGATAACTTTGGCAACTTCTCATGGTTTGATATATATGACCCTCAAGAAATAACTGAAGTCGTGCAATCATTACCGCAGTACACATTTAGCGGGGCTGTTGTATTTTGGTATGATTTATGCAGTATCTATGATGACGAGACTGTATTACATACTGAAGAAGTGAAAGATGAAATCATAAGGCTATTGACTACACCAGGTATCATAAATACTACTGGTAGATTGACTATAAACA
>OJJH01000331.1_pt1 | contig 16477 bp, 14 predicted proteins | sample 1596251 | NCBI WGS metagenome assembly OJJH01 (sample SAMEA4350153, study PRJEB24818) | metagenome | biome: human; feature: gut; material: faeces | place: Denmark | collected 2013-09
CAGTATATAAAAATTATGTATTCAACTCGCTGATATTTAATCATAAATATTATTTTCTTGTCTTTGTATTAGCCAAAATCAACTTTATTCAACCGTTTGATTTCATTGACGTTCGTTTTTATTTTGGGGAAAGATTTTCTCTACCATTTATATCAAAATTACAAGTCTACATTTTATTAACATCTCAATACATGTGTGGCCTTGCAAGCCATTGCGAGGCCTTATGTGTCTCAGTTTTGTCCCGCCTTGTATTACGACTTGCATAGCCAATGAAGATAAACGTGACGACAAACAAAGCAGCTGTCTTCTTTTCTTTCACACTTTCCCCACTCAGCAGCATGCATACCTTCTACTATAACTGTAGTGAATGTCTATTATGAGCGAACTGCGGACATCGTGGAGACAACATGCTGCTGGGTGCGGATATCCCATGGCACGTCATATCGCTCGCCGTATTACTTGTTATTTTTTTGAAACGAGAAGTTGATACAATTCCTTCAGGGATAAGGCTAATAACTCATTCTTCCTGATGAGATCTTTATCAGCGTCTATACCCTCTGCGCATGATTCATTTAAATAGTTCAGTGTTTCCTGATCATCATCCAAGCATTCATAGCTGCCTGAATAAAATTCATCGCAACTTGCTTTGTTATTTTTGTCAATGTAACCAATGCATTGAATCACGCCTTTAACAACTTTAGCAGCAGAAAAAACAAAGTAACTGCAGTCATTTATATAGCGTTCAATATCAAAAATCATATAAAAATAGTGCATAGAGTGTTTTTCAATTTCAAACTCACTTGAAATCATAGCTATTTCACATTCAAGGTCTTTCAGACCATCTAACATTATGGAAAGTTTACATTGTTTTTCTTGCACAGTTTCATACTTAAATGACTCTCTCCCCTTTGCCCTGACATTTATTCTTTCTTCAATTGCATAAATATAAGCAGGATATACACGCGACCACACTTGGTTTATTTTTAGGATTAACCGGCCTCTTTTCAGCCTTTCTTTTGTAGCTATAAATTCTGCATATAGCGCAGCATCCTCTTCGCACCATACATCAACTTTTCGTTTATAACCCAACTTTAATTCTTTCCCTACGCATTCAGGAAACAAAGGATCAAAGTCCTTTAAGTATTCAAACTCACTTAGATAGAATCCTGTCTCATAACGATTAAATAATTTCCTAAACTCTTTCCCACTTAAGGTTTTCATTGTATCAATCACTCTGTTTTCATAAAAGCAAAGTCAACAAGATAAAACAATAAAAACTCTTACACAACCAGCTGATGTTTTTAAAATAGAGGATAATATAAGACAAGCATAACCTCGTTCACTTCAATGCTACTCCTATCGTTCTTTTGCGTCACAGAGCGCCTGCCGGACAACTGCATCATAGACCAAACGGAACTGCTTCCGTCGATTAATCAGATGGCAGCGCATAAACACGCTCAACAACCCGTTTGACTGCTTCAATTTTAAGCTCTTCGGAATAACGCTTACCGTGTAAGTCTCCCTGCAAAACGAGCTATCAACTTTTAAGGAGTCTCTGGCCCCCCTGCTTCCGCTCCTGGCACACAGCAGCCCTAGAGACAGTGGAGTAAAGTCATGGAGGCTCGGTGGGGGGAGGTGCAAATCCTCCCATACAAAAAATACGAAAATCAGTAACGGCTAGAAATCATTCAATACATGCACTCTCGAAATTGCATCAGCCAACCGCAAAACGTTATTTCAAAGCCTACTAGCTGCCTTACTTTTTTCCTCAATAACGCGTCGCCAGCAGGAAACAACCTAATCCCTGTTTTGGGCCTCAAAGCTGCTAATGATAATCATTTTCATTTTGTATAGGCTGTGCTATAAAACATAGCCGTTGCTATGTTTGTTCTAATTTTGCTCACTATAGGTACTAAATTATGCACTCGATAAAAAAAGTAACCATGCTCTTGGGGGGGCTCGCACTCACCTGCTCGATCGCATTTCAGGCAAGTGCAACTGAAAAATTCAAGGTCATTACAACATTTACCATCATCGCGGATATGGCCAAAAACGTGGCGGGAGATGCTGCAGAAGTCTCATCCATAACCAAGCCTGGTGCAGAAATTCATGAGTATCAGCCTACCCCTGGCGATATTAAACGTGCGCAGGGGGCACAACTGATTCTCGCCAATGGTATGAATCTGGAATTGTGGTTCCAACGCTTTTACCAGCATCTCAATGGGGTTCCAGAAGTAATTGTCTCTTCGGGTGTGACGCCTGTAGGGATCACCGAAGGACCCTATGAGGGCAAACCTAACCCCCATGCATGGATGTCGCCAGATAATGCTCTGATTTACGTCGATAATATTCGTGATGCGTTGATAAAATACGATCCGGCAAATGCACAAACCTACCAACGCAATGCCGATACTTATAAAGCCAAGATTACCCAAACCCTTGCCCCCCTGCGTAAGCAGATTACGGAACTCCCTGAGAATCAGCGATGGATGGTCACCAGTGAAGGGGCTTTTTCTTATCTCGCACGCGATTTGGGGCTAAAAGAGCTTTATCTGTGGCCGATTAATGCCGATCAACAAGGAACACCGCAGCAGGTACGTAAGGTTGTTGATATAGTTAAGAAAAATCATATCCCGGCAGTCTTTAGCGAGAGTACGATTTCCGATAAACCAGCGCGTCAGGTTGCGCGTGAAACCGGCGCACACTACGGCGGTGTGCTCTATGTCGATTCCCTGAGCACAGAAAACGGCCCGGTACCGACGTATATCGACCTTCTTAAGGTTACTACCAGTACGCTGGTACAGGGAATTAAAGCTGGGAAAAGGGAGAAATAATGATGCAATCTGCAGGCATTGTCGTTAATGATGTTACTGTCACCTGGCGTAACGGGCACACAGCACTGCGCGATGCATCCTTCACAGTACCAAGTGGATCTATTGCCGCTCTGGTTGGGGTAAACGGTTCCGGAAAATCGACGTTGTTTAAAGCGATTATGGGATTTGTGCGTCTGACCAGCGGAAAGATATCTGTTCTGGGTATTCCCACGCGACAGGCGTTACAGAAAAACCTGGTTGCCTACGTCCCTCAGTCAGAAGATGTTGACTGGTCATTTCCTGTACTGGTGGAAGATGTGGTGATGATGGGCCGCTATGGGCATATGGGTATGTTGCGTATCGCCAAAAAGAGGGATCGTCAAATTGTCACCGATGCGCTGGAACGTGTCGATATGGTGAATTTTCGCCATCGACAAATCGGCGAGCTTTCCGGTGGACAAAAGAAACGCGTCTTTCTGGCGAGAGCGATTGCACAGCAGGGTGATGTGATCCTGCTGGATGAACCTTTTACTGGCGTTGATGTGAAAACCGAAGCCAAAATCATCAGCCTGTTGAGGGAGTTACGCGCGGAAGGCAAAACGATGCTTGTCTCAACACACAATCTCGGATCCGTCACGACATTTTGCGATTATACGGTCATGGTCAAAGGCACCGTCCTGGCAAGCGGGCCGACAGACACCACTTTTACAGCCGAGAACCTAGAGCTGGCTTTTAGCGGCGTACTGCGCCATGTCACACTTAACGGCTCGGAAGAAAGCATTATTACTGACGATGAACGCCCTTTTGTGGCTCATCGACCGTCAGCGGTGCAGAGGGAAGAAAGATGAACGTGCTACTGGAACCCTTCAGCTATGAATATATGCTCAATGCGATGTGGGTCTCGGCGATGGTCGGCGGTCTCTGCGCTTTCCTGTCATGCTATCTGATGCTAAAAGGCTGGTCGCTGATTGGCGATGCGTTGTCGCACTCTATTGTCCCGGGTGTTGCGGGGGCATATATGCTGGGGCTTCCGTTTTCTCTGGGAGCCTTCTTTTCCGGCGGACTGGCTGCGGGCAGCATGCTGTTTCTTAACCAACGCACCCGCTTAAAAGAAGATGCCATCATCGGTCTGATCTTCTCGTCCTTTTTTGGCCTGGGGCTGTTTATGGTGTCATTGAACCCGACATCTGTGAACATTCAGACCATCGTCCTGGGCAATATTCTGGCAATCGATCCGGCGGATATCCTGCAACTCACTATCATTGGCATTCTCTCGATCATCGTGCTTTTTTTCAAATGGAAAGATCTTATGGTGACCTTTTTCGACGAGAATCACGCCCGTGCTATTGGATTGCATCTGGGCAGATTAAAACTCCTCTTCTTCACCCTGCTGTCGGTTTCGACCGTTGCGGCGCTGCAAACGGTTGGTGCCTTTCTGGTGATCTGTCTGGTGGTGACTCCCGGTGCAACAGCATGGTTGTTAACCGATCGTTTTCCCCGCCTGCTCATGATTGCTGTAACTATTGGCAGTGTAACCAGTTTCCTCGGCGCGTGGGTCAGTTACTTTCTGGACGGCGCGACAGGTGGAATCATCGTGGTGGCGCAGACACTGCTGTTTCTTTTAGCATTTGTCTTTGCGCCCACCCATGGGCTTTTGGCAAATCGTCGGCGTGCGCATAAGGCGCTGGAGGATCGCTCATGATGGCATTATTACTGGAGCCACTGCAGTTCACCTTTATGAGTCACGCACTGCTGATTTCACTGGTAGTTTCCATACCCTGTGCGCTGCTGTCGGTCTTTCTGGTCCTGAAAGGTTGGGCACTGATGGGTGACGCGATGAGTCATGCGGTTTTTCCTGGCATCGTGCTTGCCTGGATTCTGGGGTTACCTTTGGCTACAGGGGCATTCGTCGCCGGAGTATTCTGCGCGGTGGCGACGGGATACCTGAAAGACAACAGCCGAATCAAGCAAGATACAGTGATGGGGATTGTTTTTTCTGGCATGTTTGCCGCAGGTCTGATCTTGTATATTGCAGTCAAACCAGACGTACATCTTGACCATATTCTTTTCGGCGACATGCTCGGGATAACCATCGGCGATATAATCCAGACGATGATTATTGCCGGGCTGGTTACACTTGTTATTAGCGTAAAATGGCGGGATTTTTTGCTGTTCAGCTTTGATTATCAACAGGCGCAGGTAAGCGGTTTGCATACGAGATGGCTGCATTATGGGCTGCTGTGCATGGTCTCTCTGACCATTGTGGCGACGCTGAAAGCGGTAGGTATCATTCTCTCCATTTCTCTGCTCATTGCGCCTGGCGCCATTGCGGTACTCCTGACACAACGCTTTCATATTGCGCTCCTACTGGCGACTGGCATATCGGTAATAGTGTCAATGACTGGTGTCTGGTTGTCCTTTTTTATCGACAGCGCACCAGCTCCGACGATTGTCGTCTTATTCGCGGTTTTGTTCATCATGACGTTTGCCGTTACCAGCATCAACGCACGCAAAAAGGGAAACTCCCATACACAGGATCTGTTATCACCCAATTAGCACAACATCCGAGGACAGCAACACCCGATACTTTTTCCTGGCTTCCAGCAACGGGGTTTCTTCCTCCGTTGCATATACAGCTCACCTTTTTTCACCCACGATTAACCAACAGCCAGACCAGCAGACACGCCACCACCGGCACAGCAAAATCCATCAGGCTTGCCACATCCCAAGCTCGCGGATCAAAACCGCCCCACCACGGCATATTCATTCGCTTGCCATGCCCGAACATTTCAATCCAGCGATATTCTGCCTGGGTATGTTCACGCGCAATGAAGAACGTACAACCGGCTATCGCTCCGTAAGCCCAGTTTCCGGTAAAAAGACCAACCAGTATCTGCGCAGCCACAGCACAAAGTGCATGAAGTAAGGGGCTTATATCCATTATTTCCTCCTTTCAGCTCCATTCCCGAAGCGGTGTTTCCAGCTCCACGACATAATCAGAGAATACAGAAACATCAAACAAGTCATCAAGAATGCGAATGTTGACAAAATAACCGTCATTCCGGACACAGACAGGTTCTCCCTCTTCTGTTACCCCTGTTTCTGTGTAGGTGAAACCAATTTCATCGACTAACAGTTTATTCTGGAGGTCTTCATCCTCCTCCCAGTCAAGAGATGACAGGAAGGATTTAAACTCTCTGTTACCAGGAAATTTCAAAGTTAAATCTTTCATACTGCCTCCTTGATTTGCCTGTCATTTAATTCTTTAAACCAGACTCTGAAATTTCTGATGTGTCCAAACAAATGACGCGTTCCTGCTGCGGTCTGCCCACCAAACCGGTACGATGTTGCTGTAACTCCAAATATTTTACCATTAAGGTTTGTTGTATAATTACCATTGCATATTGCATTTACTGATAAATCAGATTTAGCTCTCACACCCACAATGAACCTTTCTCCATCTGAGGCAATTTGTGGCTGAACCATTCCTACGTTGGCGCTTATCTTTCCTGTTGCAACAAACCCCAGCGATAAATAATTATCATCAATACTGTGCCCTCCAACATCAAATATCCTTGGCGCAACATTGGGCGGTGTACTCCAGTTCCTGCTTACTTCGCACAATACCGTAAAAGGCCGTGTTGACAGGTTATTCTGCGATGGGATAGTAACTACATCACTTGCGCGTGTTGTTGGCATTGTAGTTACAATAAATGACGATGCCGTATTGCCCAGTTCAATTTGCGGCGTCGTCATGGTTAATGTTGAGTCATCATAGAATGTCTCATTACTTATTTTATTTGTCATATAAAAAGCACAGTTAACGGTATCAATGTCCGTATTAGCTGTATAAGTGGCCTCATAGTAGGTCCACTCGCCCTGTTGTTCAGCTTTGGCTGTTATAAGGGATGTATTACCGCTTACTGTTGCGATCCGGGTATCCAGATCAAGATAAGAGTCAGCAGAGAAGGTATCTGTTCCACCAATAATAACTGAAACTCTTAACCTGCATCGTGCTTTAGCGCCTTTAACCCGGCACGAAAAAGTGAAACATTCACCACTTGCCAGCGGGAATCTGTCTGCTGCAACCACACCATGCACAGTATAGCCACCTGTTGTTCCCACTATACTTTCCGTGGGTGTCACCGTGGCATAATTGAACCCCTGTTTATCAGTGCCAAATGTTTTATTCAGTGCGGAATGAACAGTCCATGAGTCTGGTTTATTTGAGTTCCTCAGATAATTTGTCCTCTGTCCTTCAATCAATAAGCCATCGCGCTCAAATCGCGGTTCGTCAACTTCAGCAAGCTTGAGTTGGCCGGACTTATTAATATACGTTGCTGTTGAAGCACGTTTAAACTTAACAATCTTGTCGCCTGGCATTGTTATTTCATCGTCACCAATAACTATCTTTTTATAAGATGGCGAAAAACCCGTAATCATATCCAGTGAATCGTTAAACGGTATCCACACATCAGGCAGCGGCGGCACTATATTCGCACAGGGCTCTGCAGTCACTTCCGCTGCGGCTTCTGCGCGGTCTGCCGCCTTTTCAGCTCGTGTCGCTGCCGACAGAGCCTCATCCTTTTTCTGCCCGGCCGTTGTTGCGTCTGCTGCGGCCTCCCGCGCTTTTGTGGTGGCGATTCCGGCATTCTCAGCGGCTGACTCTGCATTACGGCGGGAAGCCTCTTCACTGCCTGCGGAGGCTTCCTCTGACGCACGGGCATTTGTCTCTGAACGTTCTGCCGCTGTTGCTGCATTTTGTGCGGCTGTTTTTGAAGAAGCTGCCGCTTTCGCGCTGTTACCTGCATTCGTCTCTGATGTTTTCGCCGCGTTCCTGGACGATGCCGCTGCTGTTTCTGATTTCTTTGCTGCCGCTGCGCTCTGAGAGGCGGCTTCAGCGTTGCGTGCCGCCTCTTCCACCATCTTTTCAAAACGATACAGTGCCTCCGGACAAACATCATCTTCTGTTGCAGCGCCCAGAAAATCATTCAATGTCCCCGGCTTAGAATCCTCATACACGGTGATGGTCCCGGCATGTGAAGGCGGAAAACCTTCAACCAGCAGGGCGACGCTGTACTGGCCATACTCAACATCCATGCTGTAACGTCCGGCTTCATCCGGATTTTCTGAGGCCACCGTGTTCACCACAACTGTGGTGCTGTTACGTTTTGCTTTGAGCTGAATGGTGCAGTTCTGTATCGGTTTTCCTGCACCGTCTTTCAGCACACCTGAAATCTGTACTGCCATATTCACTCCACAAATAAAAAAGGCACCATTTCTGGTGCCCGAATTTGGGTTTTAAAATTCAACTGATACTGATGCCGGCTGTTGATTTCTTCATCACGACAACAAGAAGGTCGCTGATACTGGTCGTTGGCGTCCAGTTATTTGCACCATATGAAGAAACATTGAAAGTCAGGGTGACATGGCCGTGTCCGGCAGGCATATCAATGACTGATGAAAATACCCTGCTGACATCCGTCGCGGGTTGCTGAAAGATTTCCTGTCCGTTCTTCAGCACCTGCAGCTTACAGGTTGAATACCAGTATGACTGTTGGTTGTTGCTGTTGAAGTTTTCATGCTTACCACCGCGAAACAGAACGGGGGGGACGACTATCTGACGGTCAAAAGCCTGGTCATCGTACACAGTGACCGTTATTGTACCGCTGGCATAACTGCCATTTCTCGGAAAGGCTTTTCCCACCGTTTTGACAATATCACCTTCAATCTGGTTAGCTGACAGTTTTCCCAGAATCCGACAGTTCTGGTTAATCGTGACATTATTGAGCGTCCCGGAGTTCGCATTCACGTTACCGCTGATATCCGCATTTCTCGCAGAAAGTCGACCATCAGGTGTCAGTGAAAACGTTGGGGGATTGCCACCGCTGGTAATGGTGGGAGCCGTCAGATATTTCAGGAACACTTCGTTCATGAATATCTGATCGCCCTGCCCAACAAACATCGGCTTTGTATTGCCATTCGCAGGATTAATCATCGCAATCCTGTCCGCCGCCAGCAGCACCTGACTCTGCATACCGTCAGGGGTATTCTCAATACCGGCACCAATACCCGCGATATAAAGGCGTCCGTCCTGCATCTGCTGCAGCTTCACAGCCCACATGCTGTTCAGGTTATTATTTGTATCAACCTGAACCTTCTGTATCTGCTGGATCGCTGCACTCTGGTCTTCCAGTTTCTTATTGACGGTCTGCGTGATTTCATTGCTGACATCCGTAATGGACGTCCTGATTTCAGCCAGGTCAGGCGCAAGCTGACCGTTATCAATCTGCGTCCACAACTCCTGAGCCAGATGGGTTTTCCCTATCTCTCCTTTGAAAAAATCCAGATAGCCGGATGCATCATCACTCGGCTGGCCAACAGCCTCCACAAATGCCGATTTGCCAACGGTGTTCACACTGCGAATGTAAAAATAATAATCATGGCCCGGTTTGATATTGATACTGGCGGCTATCCAGTACAGCGCCGTACCAAGATAACGCGCGCTGGCTTCAACCTGCCTGATATCCGCAATCCGCTTTTCCGAGAACCAGAACTCAAACTGTACCGTCGGATCATAAACGGCAAGATGCGGCGTGGCGGTTATCTGAAAATAGCCCGGCGTCAGCTCAATCCGCGACGGTGCTGCCGGTGCGGCAATCCGGAACGATACCGACGCCGGATCGCCCTGCTGCCCCCAGGCATTTGCCGCCCGGACTGTCAGCCTGTAGTTCCCCAGCGCCAGTTGCCTGAAGCGGTATGTGGTTTCCGTCGTCCGGGCCGTGCTGACCAGCCGCTCACTGCCGTCATCCGCTGCCACGGTCAGGCGAAGCATAAAGCTCACCCCCTTCACCACCTTCGGTGTGTCCCATCGCGCCAGCACCTGATATTCCCCGCTGTCTGCGGTGACTTCTGCGGTCAGGTGCTGCACCGCGGGCGGCGTGACACCATTCACCGTGCCACTCTGTTCGCCGTCAAAGTGCGCCCCGTTATCCACGATGGTCTCTTTTTCCGGCACATGCTGCACGGCGGTGATGGCATACGTGCCGTCGTCGTTTTCACGGATACTCACGCAGCGGAACAGTCGCTGGCGCAGCGTCGGCAGCTTCAGCCCCCATACGCTGTATTCAGCAACACCGTCAGGAACACGGCTCACTTTCACCTTCACGCCGTCGGTGACGGACTGAACCTCCACGCTGACCGGATTGCCACTTCCGTCAACCAGGCTTATCAGCGTGGTACCGGAGGATGGCAGCGTGATTTCACGGTCGAGCGTCAGCGTCCGGGTCTGGCTGTTCACCGCCAGCACACGACCACCGGTGCTGATACCGGCATAGTCATCATCACAGATTTCAATAACATCGCCCGGTACATGGCGAAGCCCTTCTGCGCCGACGCTGAAATCCACGGTCTGCGTTTCCAGCAGTTCCGTTTTAATCAGCCACAGCCCGGCGCGGTGTGCCTGCCCCCGGCTGGTACAGCCAAAGGCATCCATCTTCGTGACGTTACGGCCGTAACGGGCAATGGCCTGCGTATCCTCCACGAGCTCTGTCGCCGTCTCCCAGCCGTTATCCGGGTCAATCCAGTTCACCTCAACGGCATTATGGCGGTCCTTCAGGGCGCTGAAGCTGTAGCGGAACGGCGCGCCATCATCCGGCATCACCACATTACTGCGGTTATAGGTCCACACCTTATCTGATGGTCGGTCCTGCACGAACGTCAGCGTCTGCCCGTTCCATACCGGCATACAGCGCATCGCCGAGCAGAAATCACTGAGCACATCCCACGCCTTGCGCTGTGTGGTCAGGTACGCATTACAGGTAATGCGCGGCTCCGTGCCGCCAAAGCCGTCCGGCACCGACTGGTCGCAGTACTGGCCGATGACATACAGCGCCCATTTATCCACATCCGCCGCACCAAGACGTTTCCCCATGCCGTAGCGCGGATGGGTCAGCATATCCCACAGACACCAGGCCATGTTGTTGCTGTATGCCGGTTTTAACGTTCCGTCCCAGATACCGCTGTATTGCCGCGTCTGCGGGTTATAGTTCGACGGCACCTGCAGAATGCGCCCGCGAAGATGATAATTACGGCTCACCTGCTGGCTGCCGAACTGCTCCGAGTCCACCTGCACGCCAACCAGTGCCGTGTTCGGGTAGCACTGTTTCACATCGATGATTTCGGTGTATGACGACCAGAGCGTTTTGTTCAGCAGCTGGTCTGTGGTGCTGTCCGGCGTCATCCTGCGCATCCGGATATTAAACGGGCGCGGCGGCAGGTTATCCACCACCACCGAGGCCAGATACTGCGAGGTGGTTTTGCCCTTAATGGTGATGTCTTTTTCCGTCACCCAGCCACCGTTACGCTGTATCTGAACCAGCAGGCGAACTTCCGACGGATTCCTGTCTCCCTTTGAGGTGGTTTCCACCAGTGCCTGTACACCGAAGGTAAAGCGCAGACGGTCGATGTTTGCCGACGTGATGGTCCGGGTGATCGGCGTGTCATATTTCACTTCCGTACCCAGCACCGTCTCGGAGCCGGAGGATTCAAATCCCTCCGGCGGTGACTGCTCCTGCTCACCGGCCCGGAACACCACCGTGACGCCGGATATATTGGTATTCCCCTCACTGTCCAGCACCGGCGTACTGTTCAGCAGCACGCTTTTTAATCCATCCACCGGACCTTCAACCGGCCCTTCGCTGATGGCATCGATCACACTCAGCAGCTGCGTGGACTTCAGGTTGTCCTTCGCTTCGCGCGGGGTATGCCCCTTACTGCTGCCTTTACCCATTCGTCATGCTCCATAAACGATAAAACCGCCCGGAGGCGGTTTCACATAAAACATTTTGCATCAGCGACCAATCACCACAACCTGACCACCATCCCCTTCGTCTGCCGTGCTGATCTCCTGAGAAACCACGCGTGACCCCACGCGCATTTCACCGTACAGAACCGGCAGAACATTGCCCTGGGCAACCATGTTATCCAGTGAGGAGAAATAGGTGTTCTGTTTGCCGTTATCCGTTGTCTGTGTACGGGGAGTTCTGGCTTTCGGTGCCAGCATCTGCGCCACACCACCGAGCACCATACTGGCACCGAGAGAAAACAGGATGCCGGTCATACCACCGGCCCCAATGGCTGCCCCCCATGCTGCAAGGGTGGCTCCGGCGGTAAAGAATGATCCGGCAATGGCGGCAGCCCCCAGGACAACCTGGAATACGCCACCTGACTTGGCCCCGGCGACTCTGGGAACAATATGAATCACAGCGCCATCAGGCAGAGTCTCATGTAACTGCGCCGTTAACCCGGACGTGCTGACGTCCCGCCCGGCAATCCGTACCTGATACCAGCCGTCGCTCAGTTTCTGACGAAACGCCGGGAGCTGTGTGGCCAGTGCGCGGATGGCTTCAGCCCCCGTTTTCACACGAAGATCGATGCGGCGGCCAAATCGTTGCAAATCCCCGTAAAGGCAGATGCGTGCCATGCCCGGTGACGCCAGAGGGAGTGTGTGCGTCGCTGCCATTTGTCGGTATACCTCTCTCGTTTGCTCAGTTGTTCAGGAATATGGTGCAGCAGCTCGCCATCACCACAGTAAATGGCGGCATGATTCGGCACCGATGAACCAAAACAGCACAGCAGCACATCGCCCGGTTGTGCTGATGACAACGGCACCTGATACAGCCCTGTGGCCTCCAGATTATCCAGATAGAGATTCTGACCGTGACGCCACCAGTCATCCTCGCGATGAAAATCCGGCATCTCAATCCCCGCCAGATGATAAGCATCCCGGAACAGCGTGTAACAGTCCGTCACCCCGTGCTCAAAGCGCCGCCCGGTAAGATGCGGCACACAGCGGAATTTATGAATCTCACCCCGGCAGACCAGCCACCAAGGCAAATCGCTCTGCACCTGCAGCCGCCTGTCAGCCTCACTCAGCCAGGGCAGACCACCGGGGTGGCTGTGGACCAGCGCCACAATCTCACCCTGCATCTCTGCCCGCAGCCAGTCCTCCGGCGACATCCGGAAATACGCCTCCGGCTCACCGGAGATATTCACGCAGGGAAAATATCTTTCCCCCTCCGGCGTGCTTACCACGAAGCCGCACGACTCCGCTGGCGCACATCGCCGGGCGTGCGCCAGAATCGCTGATTCTGTCTGTGTCATGGGATTTACTGCGAAAGTTTGTTAATGGAAAGGAAGCCGCCAAAGTTGCCGACGTTATTGCGAAACTTACAGCCACTCAGGCATTTGCTGCATTTATCCTTCGTGATATCGGACGTCGGCTGGTCATATTCATCCGCGACCGCCGGACCGCTATAACCGCACTCATCACCGCGATAGGTCCAGGTGCAGGTGTTGGCCAGCATGATGCGCCCCGGAAAAACAGCACCATCCGTTTCCGTCGGCGTGGACAGTACAAAGGAGGCACTCACCGCGCTCAGTTCGCTGCACTGCTCAATGCGCCAGCGGCTGATCACCTCCTGCTCCGGATCGGCGTCACTGTTTCCGTTGACGAAGTTCACCGCATCCAGAAAACGGGCGTAAACCTTACGCCTGACCACCGTTCCGCCGACCAGACTCTGCAGATCTTCCGCCATCCCGGTGACCATACCGTACAGGTTAGAGACTGCCAGCGTGGGGCGCGTACTGGTGCCTTTGCCATTCAGTTCAAAACCACTCCCCTGAATGGGATACGCCAGATACTGCCGCCCCTGCCAGGTAACCGGCTCACCTTTTTCGTTCTGCTCATTACAGAAAAAATAACGTTCACCACCGACCTCTGTCAGATCGATTTCCCAGAGCACCACCTGGGCTGACTGAGTGAGGCGTGTCGTCTCATGATGTGTTTCCTGTGGAATATCCTGCATCAGAGCCTCCTATGCCACGACCTGTTCAAAATCTGCCGTTATGGTTACCCACAACGCCCCCACGCTTGCCGACCATTTACGACAAACCACCCTGATCGGCTTCCAGTCATAAGGTGGCGTCCACTGAAATGCGCGGACGCCACCGTGCCGTTCCAGAAAGGCTTTTAAAGATGGGTGTTCACATTTACGAACACGTATCGTCACGCTGTAAGTCGACAACTGGTTATTCAGTCCCGCCGCACGACGCTGTTCATAACCATCGCCAAGCTTCACTGTCACCACTTTCGGCTCTGATACCACATTCATATCCGGGCGCACTTTCCAGTGAAACGTCTCCATTACCGATATGCTCCACTTAACCGACCACCATCACGGGCCTGCTGTTGCATAAAGTCCGCTGCCGCTTTTTTCCCAAGGTCATAAACCACCTTCAGGGCAGCCGGACCTATCTGCCCGTTCGTGCCATCGTTATTGATCTCGATGTTGTACTGCGGGGCAAACATCGCCATACCTGAACCACCAATATCCGCCACAACCCCCAGCTTACCGTCAGCACCACGACGCAGTGGCAGAATGGCTTCAGGTCCCGCTTCCCCCATCACACCCGCGCCTTTTGCAAAAGCAAAAAACGTCGGACGGTTAACCACCGTGCCACTGTAACGACTCAAATCAGCAGACTGATAAATCCCCCCATTGGCATTCAGGGAAAGGCTGCTGAGATCAAATCCCAGCACACTGCCAATCCCTTTTATCGATTTCATCATGGTTGCCTGCGCCAGGATTTTCGCCATATCTGACAGCACAGAAGAGGTGAAGGATTTGAAATTGAGTTTGCCGGTAGTGACAAAAGTTGCCAGGCCATTTCCCATGTTGCTGAAGGCTGACGAGAACACCTGTTCTGCTGTTCCTGCCGTATTATCTGCATCCACGGTAAAATCCTGAAATGCACGCAGGACTCCGTTTTTCCAGTTACCCTGCACAACTTCAAGCTGTTGCCAGTAACGGCGATTCTCATTCAGTTGTCGGTTCAGGCTCTCCGTCAGCGCCTGCTCGGCCTTTCTGTAGTCATCCGTGTTATATGTTCCTTTCTGCTCACTATCCCGCCTCAACTGCTCCAGCTGTTGCTGGTATTTCTGGCGAAGACTCAGTTGTACCTGATATCGCTGCCGCTGCTGATCACCCATACCCACCGTGGCGATATCCAGGTCATGTTGCTGACGCTGAGCGCGCTCTTCTTCAGCCAGTTGACTGGTCAGCTGAATTGTTTTTTTCTTCAGCTCGTTGAGTGCCGTCTGTTTCTGAAGCTCCTGCTGTTTTACATCCAGCAGCGTCAGTGCCTGAATCAGTTCATCTTTACGGGCCAGCACACTCTTTTCATCTGCCGTCAGTTTTTTCCCGTCCAGGTCGCTGATGCGCTGCTGCAGAGCCAGAAGCTGTTTATGCGCTTCTGTCATCCTTTCCGTGGCAATGCCTGCTGACTGTCTGGCAGCAGCAATCTGTCCTTCCACCTGTGCCTGTTGCTGACTGTACTGCAGCAATAACCGGGTGGCCTCATCATTACGGGGTTCGCGTGTTTTTTTCTTACCGGATGCCAGGGCTTTCTCGTAACGTTCATTTTCACGTTGTATCGCTGCATCCCTGACAGCCTGATCGGCGTACTGCATGGAATTAATACGCGCAATTTCACGCTGATGTCGTGCTGCTTCCGTTTCATTCATCCGGTTCAGTGCAGCATTTTCAGCATTACGTCGTTTCTGTTGCTCCTGATAATTCCGCTCTGCCTGCTCTTTTGCATCCTGCAAATCCTTCTGGCGTTTTTTCTCCTGAAGATCGTTAAGACGCTGCTGATCGTATTCAACCTGAGAAGATGATGCCGTCCAGGGGAGTCTTTTCGCCCGCGACACTTTCTCCTGTAAAGCGGCAATCTGTTCATCCAGCGAGTCTTCACGACCAATATTCATGGCCGCATCCCAGAAACGACTCCACAAATCAGACAGATACTTCAGCGTACTGCCAAGCGCATTGAGGTTATTATCAATATCCGCAGTACGCCGACCGGTTTCCTCTGCCAGTGCAGACATGGCTATCCGTGCAGCATCACTGGACCGTCCCTGATCCCCAAGGACACGTATCTGCTCAAGCTGAGTGGCAGTAAGAAAATGCAGCTCATTGTCCAGAGCCTTCGCGGCATTTACAGGATCATCCTTCAGCCGCTTAAACTGATTTATGGTATCGCTGACCGACTGGCCAACCGATCGCTCCATCTGTGCGGCAGCTCTCGCCACCATACCGATATCGTTTCCACGAAATGCACCACTCCCCACCACCTGAGCCAGCGCACCGGCTGCAGCATGTTGCGTGATACCATTCCCGGAAATAGCACGACTGAGCGTCCACAGCTGCCCGGCAGTGACTCCGGCATAATGCCCCGTCAGCGACAACTGGCGGTTAAATTCTTCCCCCTCCTCCTCCCCTCCATCCCAGCCTTTCCCAAGCCCATAGCCGGACGCGGAAATACCGCCAATAACCCCGCCAAGCATCATGCCTTTCGGTGACATCAGAGTGTCTATCCATCCGGCACGGTTAGCCAGCGTTATCCCGGATCCCCTCAGCGCCCCTAAATTGCCGCGGGCCAGTTCACCTATCAGAACGCCAATCTCCTGGCGGGCCGCTGCACTTTTCAGACCCAGCGAATGCGTGGCTTTTCCTGCCTGCTCCATTTTGCGGATATACACTTCTGCAGCACTGCTTACCCCCAGCTGGGCAGCCTTAGCACGAAGCAACTCAGAAGAAGAA
>OJJH01000341.1_pt1 | contig 16033 bp, 18 predicted proteins | sample 1596251 | NCBI WGS metagenome assembly OJJH01 (sample SAMEA4350153, study PRJEB24818) | metagenome | biome: human; feature: gut; material: faeces | place: Denmark | collected 2013-09
GAATGATGGAATAAGTAGTCGTCATTTACAACGCCTTTTTAATTTTTATATAGGAGATACAGCCAAATCTTTCTGCCGAATTGTTCGTTTTCAGAATCTTTTAAAGGCTGACCCTTCAATTAAATCAATAAAAGCGGAAAAATCATTTTATGATTTTGGTTACTATGATCAAACTCATTTCATAAAAGAGTTTAAATTGTTTTACGGCAAAACTCCCTCAAAGATTGCTATTGAATAAGCTGTCCGATTTTTCCTATTTTTGAAAAACTCCATGCTTTAACTTCGCATCATGAAATGACATTAAACAACTGTTTTTTGTTCTATGCGATACTTACATTAAATAAATATTTAATTATGAAGTTATTAGAAACTGAAGCTTATTTAAAAGTAGCCGATTCTATTACGACAGTAGAAATCAACTCCCTCTTTGCCCGTGCGGTGATTGAACAAAAAATTCAAGGTAAAATTTACGTGGACAATCCAGAAAGTCCTCAGACCTTTTATATCCTACATCCCTATGGAATGTCTTTGCTATTTGGTAAAAGCTACAATGATGAGCTTAATCAGACGTTTAAAAATTATCCTTTGAACATTAAAAGAAACTTTTGAAAGAGCCTTATCAACAGCATTTCAATTCGGTAACAAAATTTTAGTAGAAGAAGCAATAACAGGAAAAGAGGTAGAATGCGCAGTTTTAGAAAATGAATGTATACGTGCCTCTATCGTTGGAGAGATTATCCCTAAGCAGGAGTTTTATTCCTATAATGCTAAATATCTAAATGCAGATGGAGCTATTTTGCTAATTCCTGCAGCAATAGATAAGAATATCTCAGAAGAAATTAGAGAAGTTGCAGTGAAAGCTTATAAAACAATCTGCTGCGAGGGAATGGCCCGTATCGATTTCTTCCTTACTAAATATAATCAATTTGTTTTGAATGAACTTAATACACTACCAGAATTTACAGAGATTAGTATGTATCCTAAGCTTTGGGAACATACAGGCATTTCATATAAAGACTTGATAACAAAATTAATCGAATTGGCTTTGCAAAAAAAAAAATAACAATTTAGAAGTTTTTTTTCAACAGTAGAACTTTAAAATAATAAACATAAATGAAAAAGATATTTTCACTTATTATAATTTCACACTCAATTTCCACTCTTGTTTGCGCTCAAAACACTTCGCTTGAAACACAGCTAAGCCATGCAATTAAAGAAATAAAAGCAACGATTGGAATTGCAATTATTATCGATGGGAAAGATACGGTAACCGTCAATAACAATGTCCGTTATCCGCTCATGAGTGTAGTTAAGTTTCATCAGGCATTAGCGCTGGCTGATTATATCGAACGACAAAAGCAACCGTTGGAAACCATGTTGCCGATAAAAAAAACAGATTTAAAACAAGATACCTATAGCCCCTTACGAGAAAAGTATCCACGAGGAGATTTTGAAATAAGCATTGCCGATCTATTAAGATATACACTTCAACAGAGTGACAATAATGCTTGTGATATTCTTTTCCAATATCAAGAAGGAACGAAAGCAGTAAACGACTATATACATTTATTGGGAGTGTCTGACTGTAATATCAATGTTACAGAGAGTTCTATGCACCAAGATTTAAATCGATGTTATCAAAATTGGAGTTCCCCTTTAGCAGCAGCAATGCTATTGGATATATTTCTTCGAGAACCTTTATTTTCCAACGAATACAAAGAGTTTATTTACCAAACGATGTTACAATGCGAAACTGGACAAGACCGTTTAGCCGCTCCCTTACTTAATAAAAGAATAAAGATTGGACATAAAACCGGAACAGGACCTTATAATTCCCAAGGACAACAGATTGCCTGCAATGATATTGGTTTTGTTCTTTTATCTAATAACCATTCATACAGTATAGCAGTTTTTGTGAAAGATTCCGAAGAAGACATTTCAACTAATTCTAAAATCATCGCAGAGATATCAAGCATTGTTTATGAATACGTAATTACACTGGACTAATAGATTACGTAATCAATGTAAAGTCAGAGGCTTTGAATTGAAATAAAAGCTAAAGGTAATATTGTAACATATAAGTCCCAGTAAAGATTAAGCAATAAAAAGCGATTTAAGAAATCACTAAAAATACAAAAGTAACTATTAAAAACTTGAAAATAAGATTATGAAGCATATAGAAAAATATATTGTTGTATGCAAATGGGTTGAAAACTACGCAAACCCTATCATATTAAAGAAAACTGAAAAAATTGTAATCAATTTAGCTATAAAAGAAACAGAACCAGAATGGGAAAATAAGGTTTGGTGTATTACTGACATTGGAGTAACAGGTTGGGTGCCAATTAGATGTTTAAAGCGAGCTATTGAATCATTATTGAGTAACATCTCCGAAATGATAAATTATTATCGAATCCATAATGTCACTACAAGAAGACTATATATACTACATAATCCATAGTAAAATGAAATTAAAAATAAACAGCGATTTACGAAATGCGAAGAACATAGGCGTAACTATTGAGAAATACCTTAATGAAATTGGCATATTCACTTTAGCCGATCTTGCAGAAATAACATCAGTAGAGGCTTTCAAAAGAATACGTAAGAATTATCCTGAAAAGACAATACCTGTATGCTATTATCTCTATTCTTTAGAAGGAGCCCTATTAAATTTACATTGGAATGATATTCCATCAGAACTAAAGGAAGAGTTAAAAGATAAAATTAAGGATTAACTTTTAGAATAATTTTGATTAGTAATCATGCTATTAAATAAAATATTACTTATGATAGAAAATACAAAACTTTGGAAATATAGCGGAACATTTCTTATTATAACAGGAGTAATCCACACGATTTATGCACTACTACTTGGAAAAAAGGATTTTGCAGAGATGATAAGAGATGGATTAATAAACTCCACAGTTGATAATTATAGCCATGCTTTCGCTCTTTGGTTTTTAGCGTGTGGGATTATACTTATTTTTTGGGGACAAACACTACAATACTATATCAAAAAAGAGCAAAAACCTGCACCTCTGTTTTTGGGATATTGTATTTTGATATTTGCCGTTGCAGGGTGTATTGCAGAGCCTATTTCTGGTTTCTGGCTTTTTTTACCACAAGCATTGATAATGATTACCGCAAAAAAATAAAGTAGAAAATTTTTAAATGAGACTAACAATCATCAAGGCATCTGTAAACAGAAGCATTGTCTGTAAGAGAAAAGAGCCCCAGTAAATATTCCGTATTAACAGAATAATAAAAGATGCAAGAACAAATTCAGATTTTTATTCAATTGTGGATGAACAGGATATAGAAAAAATGAAGATACGATTCATACAATATCCTCAAATTCATAAATATAGTGTGGATTTTGAAGATTGGGAAAAAAAACTGAAAATAGAGTGTTGTGATATTAACGCCATCACAATTATTTCAATGCTCAAAGAGATTAATATACAAGTGGAAATTTTGGAATAATGGGAATAGGAAACTTTAGAATGAAAGTTAACAATTAATACACTTTAAATATACAATAAGCATATTAAATTAAAATATATAAATAAATTTTATTCACTGTCTAAAATTATGCTTATGAATGATTTGTTAAAAATGAAGTTTTTCGGATTATTGTCCGATATTTCGCAGGAAGTAACTTGTACTGAAATGCAAGAATCTTATGAGGAATTTATTAAGCACATAGTAACAATTAGCAATTCCAAAGATTATACTCATATCTTTCGGATGTTAAATCTCACTCGTATTGAGATAATACCCCTAAATGAGATGTATCAATACGAGCAGGGGAAAAAATGCGCTTAAAATCCTCTATATTCGCAAAATATTATCCGTGATTGACGGAGAATTAGATTTAATGAGAATGAAAGTTTATCATTCAGAATCGTTTCAACCAATTGATACCGAAGCCACTCAATCTCCATTATTAGTCATACCTAAGTTTCCAAATTTGGGAATTATGGGTATGACTGAAATTCTTTCAGCTCTCATACTATTAGGTGGTATTACCAACAAGGATGGGAAACGACCATCAATTATCGCTTTCTCAGAAGTGTTTGAAAAATCTTTCGGCTTTAAATTTAATGGTATATATGATCGCCAAAGTGAACTATTCAAACGCAAACCATACAATCTTACAAAAACACTTGATGCGCTCAAAACATCACTTATAAAAGAGTATAAAAAACGAAAAACAGAAGAAATCAAAAACAAAGATGAAAGAAGATAATTTTGTAATATTCTAGCTAATAATAGTTTACTCAAATATGATAGAGGAGTCAATACCGGACTCCTCTATTTTTCTGTCCTTATTCTTCCGAATTTTGCTTTATCAATCGATTGAAAATAATAATGTTGAACTCAAAATTGAAGCAAAATGTATATAGACAATGAAAACTTTGAAAAGTGGATGGAGCAGCTTTCCAAGAAACTGACCGAAATAGGAAAAGACATAAAATCACTTATTAATACGGATAATATTCTTGATGATAATGAGAAGTTATTAGATAATCAAGATTTAGCTTTTCTCCTGAAAGTATCTTTCCGAACTCTACAACGTTACAGAGTAAGCGGGCAACTACCCTATTTTACCATCGGAAAGAAAACCTACTATCGAGCAAATGATATTCAGGCTTTTGTTCGTGAACGTGCTGATTTTCAATCTTACAAGCAGTTTGAAAAAGTCAATCAATTAGAGAATAAGCCCTGAAAGCAAAAGGTGGCAGAAGAAAGAAGCTTATGTTTTGGCTACACCTCTATGCTACCAACTTAATTTGGCAGGAACAGCTACGCCTTCCGGCTTCGCACGTTTCGCTAAATTGAGCAAGAGGGAACTGGACAAGTCCTGTTCTTCCCTCTTTCCCTGCGGGGCAAAGCCTTCGGCTTTAGCGGTTTAAGTGAAACCGCTGTAATGACACCTGTAATAATCAATTTTAGTTTATTGCTTATTATCAGGTGATTAATAGAGCGAATTTCTATAAAATTGTAATTACTCATGCAAAATAACAGCAGGAAAACCATATTCACCACCGTTTCCATAGACAAGGAAACGGGCGGCTTAGTAGAAAAGATATGTAAACGCTATTCGCTGAAAAAGGCGGAAGTAGTGAAACTGGCTTTTCAGTATATCGACAAGGCAAATATCAATCCCGCCGATGCCCCCGAATCGGTCAAAGCCGAACTTGCCAAAATCAACAAACGGCAGGATGCTATTATACGTTTTATCCGTAACTACGAGGAAAAGGAACTTAACCCGATGATACGGGCGACCAATTCGATAGCCGTCCGCTTCGATAGTATTGTGAAAGCATTGGAAACACTTGTTCTTTCGCAGTTGGAGAAGAACCAAGAGAAACACAATGCCGTGCTGCAAAGAATCAGTGACAAATTCGGCGAACATGCCGACGTGATAAACAGTCAGGGTAAACATATCGGCACGTTAAAAGAGACGCAGAAAAAAGACAATGCAAAACTTTTGAAGTTGATTAGCCTTTATGCGGAGTTGGCAGCTTGCGGAGTGATGGACGGCAAGCGCAAAGAGAGCCTGAAAGCCGAGATAACGAACCTGATAAACGAATAGCAAACAATGAACATCGATTTCCCGCCACCGTCCAACGGAGTGTATAACAATGCAGGCAGCAGCCGACAGTTAGCCAACTATTGCGAGCATGAAGATTTGCAACGGATGGAGCAGGGAATCTATACCGAAGGCTTTTTCAACCTTACGGATGATAATGTCTATAAATCCCATGTGATTAAAGACATTAACGGGAATATCGGGCAACTCTTAAAGACTGATGCCAAGTTTTACGCCGTTCACGTCAGCCCGTCCGAAAAGGAACTGCAAGCGATGGGAAGCACGGAACAGGAACAAGCCGAAGCCATGAAGCGGTATATCCGCGAAGTGTTCATTCCCGAATATGCCAAGAATTTCAATAAAGGATTATCAGCCGAAAACATCAAATTTTACGGCAAAATCCATTTCGACCGAAACTGTTCCGACAACCGTCTGAATATACACTGCCATTTGATTGTGAGCCGTAAAGACCAATCGAACAAAGTCAAGATAAGCCCGCTTACCAATCATCGAAACACCCAAAAAGGCGTTATTACAGGCGGTTTTGACCGTATCGCCTTATTTGAGAACGTGGAGAAAGGTTTTGATAATCTATTCGGTTATAATCGGCAACTACCCGAAACTTTTGAATACTGCAACACTATGAAGAACGGCACTGTCACGGATAAACTATGGATGCAGGAACGGGAACTGAAAGCCCCCAAACAAGATTTTGCTGGTGAAAAGAAAAAAATTGTCTATGTTCAAACAGATGAAAATATAAAAACACAAATAAATAAAAATGTAAAAACGTTTTCAAATATTCCAACCAATACGCAAACAGATGAAAGCGGTTTATCTTCTTTATTTTCCATACTTCCATCGGCTGCGGATGTCAATCCAATGGATGAGCAACAACCGCTGAAACCCAAGAAAAAGAAGAAACGGAGACCAAGATTAAGCTGATAAAATATTAGATTTATATTGTGTCAAAAGTTATTTCCCGTCCAACTTCGGTTATTTCCCGCTCATGGCTTCCCTGCCCGTTTTGGAGGGCGGAAGCCCCGCGAGAATAACCGATTGTCCGAGAATAACTTTTGCCAGTTTAACGGCGGCATAGCCGCTTTTATTAATACAGTTTATTTTTGATACTAAAATCTAAAGATGCAAATATATATTGTGTACAACAGTTCTATGGCTGAAACAATTATAATAAGTAACGACAATATGGTGACCTGACCATATTTCTTTTCTGCTTTATTTAAATGCTCAGATAAATTTACTTCAAACATACCGTATGACTGCTTGCGAGCGATTTCTTTCATAAAATGCTCAATATAAATCAGCATTGAAAGAGAACAAAATGGCAACAACAATATCAGACTATTAAATTCTTTATTTATCTGACATAAAGCAAAATATCCTGTAATAAAAATTGTATTGAACATGAACAACTTATCATGCAACCTATCGAAATGTTTTAACACATCTCTTTTGGAATCGTATTCCAATTGTTCTATTTTACGTGAAAGACGTTCCAAAGACTTCTCCGCTTCTTCGATTATTTTATCTCCATCAAGATTATCCATATTATTCATTATATCTTAGAATTATCGTTTATTATCGGCATATCTATTGTTTTGGTTAAACCCTCTAAAGGCTTTCGGAAGCTTTCTTCTTCGTAAATAAGAGATGAAAGATAGATTAATGCAGACCTCGTAAGTTTCAGAATTTTAAATGCTTTATCATAAAAATCAAGCCTTTCAATTTCATATGTTTCCGGTGATTCGTTCCAACAAATATTTTTCCCTTCAACAATTTTAAATGATTTATGCTCCATAAAATTTCTCATTATCGCTATTTCCTTCGCTTCCGGTTCTATTGGTGAATCTACTCCTTCGTCCAAATCCTTGCTTAACCAAAATAAGCCCTGCAAAGCCAAATTTTGAGAGGTAAACATTTCCTCATTTATCGGATTATTCCTATTTCCTCTTTTATGCCATATATTTCTAAAAGAAACTCGATTTTTATCAATTCCCAAGTTTAAATATATATTCATAAGATAGGCTATCTTATCAAAAATAGAATAGCAAACGCGAAAGGATATTTTTATTTTTTCAATGGAAATGGCATAGACCGGACAATCAAAAGCAGTATAAAGGACAACATCTCTGTCTGAATAATGAGGTTTGTCAGTATTTACGCCTTCATAGAACAGAAACCTTGCTGAAACAAATTCCTGCTTCATTTGATTATACATCGATTGGCATATTGTTTTTTCTTCTCTTTTCAAGACCATTGTTGGAGTATGCAGAATATCGTGTGCAACAACATTTTGGGCTATAACATCATTTAGTGGATTTAGAAATAATACATTATCAATGCACCACTGTCTATAGTCAATTTCATCCGTTGATAATCCATGAAAGAAATCGTCATATTGCTTGAAATCATTCAAGTCTTTTAATGGATACCTTGTGGCAATGTGTTCCGCCAAACTATTAAACCCTGAACGGGCTTCTTCGTAAACATCTTTTTTATCACAGTAAATGCTTTCGGGCATATTGCAAAAATATAAATTGATGTACCCCGTCGAAAACTTCCCTTGCATATCGGTATAATCCAAAACCCTTATTCCCCAAAGCCATGCCAAAATTGGGATTTATCAAAATGCTTTATTGAAATAGTCCTGCGCTTCTGAGAAACGCCCGATATGGTCAAAAGCACATCCCAGATTAGTTAGGATTTGACAAACATTAATATCTTCTCTTTTGCCAATGAGTTGCAAAGCACAACGTAAATGATATACTTGTTTTTCAAACTCTTTGGAACTAATGGGAACTTCGTAAGAGTTTGGATATTTTAGTTGTAATACATAACTCCAACCATTTGCCAAAAAATAATGAAATGTACTTTTTTGCTCATCATTGAAACGCTGCAAATCCACGTCCACAGATAGATTTAAACCGTTTTTTATAGATACAAGGTCATTTATACTTCTGGATTTCTCAAAAATATTGGCAAAATTATTTAGTATCTCATTAGGCGAATATGTATTTATATTAATAGGGGTTATATTCATGTTTATTTGTAGATTTATGTTATTTTACTTTTCCTATCTCGTCGATTATTCGACCTATATCGTTCCCTTCTTCCTCAATCCACTCATCAGTTTTTATGAGGTTTTGTAGTATTGCCAGTTGTTCAGAAGAATATAGGTTAGCGGTTAATGATGATAATTCTGTAGTTTTATCCCATTCGCTACGGTGATAATCTTCTGTATCTTTGATTCGTTCGGGTTTACCGTTGGGATTTAGAAGTTGTAACGAAGAGGCTTTGTCCTCAATCATTTCAACCCGATGATAAATCCGCTCATAAATTTGTAATCCCATCAAGTCCCAATCACACAGGTAATATATCGGATATTCAATTTTCGGTAAATTTTCAATCGGCAAGGTATTATTGCCGCCAACGTGCCATAATTCAACATTCCTTTTTGGGGCAATGTCAAGGGTAAGAAAATAACGATTTTCACATAGGATTATACATGTTGGATTTTTGCATGGAACACGATAAATCCACTGACCTTCGTTCTGGGGAAACTTATCTATCCCTATTATTTTTAACACAGCATCTTCCAATGCAGAACCCTTTTCAATATGTTTGGCCGATTTGAAGAACGATTTTGAAATTCCTTTTCGTCCGTCTTTTCCTGCCTCTATTTTACTTCGCATTTCGGATAATAGTGTTTGCCCACTATCGACCAAGACATTCTCACATTGCTTGATGTTCATTAGGCTCTTGATTTCAAATTCCGAAAATGGAGTGTGGGGCGTCAAAATCTGATTTTCCGACAAAAAGGAATAATACTTGTGAAATAGACCTTCTATATTTTCCCGCTCATATTCATCGTCAAATTTACTGTATGGCTCTATGGTTTTAGTTGAACCGATTTTCTTCTTAATATACCCTTCTCGTTTTAGATATTTGAAGTATGGGCGTTCCTGTACTTTCAAATTGGTTTTGCGTTCGTGGTATAATTGATACAGCGCTTTAAACTCAGGCCATGTTAATTGTTTATTTATCATATCTTCTGAATTTCATCGGCATTACTAAATATAGCAAAAGTACTCACTCGTTCTTTCCGCTTTTTACTGCCGTTGAGGATGTATAAATATTGTTCACCGTCCCTGAAATCATCAAGGGGATTGATTGACATTGATATTAGCTGATAATCTTTGGCTTCGGCAATTCGTTCAAGTAAATCGAAATTACTACCAATTCCTTCAGCCTCGTCAATAGGCATAAAACGTAATCCACTGTGTTGTCTCCCCTTTTCTTTTTTCTCAACTAAGGAAAGACGGGCAACGCATAACATGGCAGTAACGGCATAGGTCTGACCTGCGCTCCCGACATTCTTTTCTCCATCATCCGACTCCATTTCGAATTTTATATCAAAATAGTTCTTGGGATTTAATAAGTCTTCTATTTTCGCATTCTTGAATCCACCACATTTTTCAAAAGCTGTAGCCATCATGTCAGGAATATCAATTTTTTCTCTTAATGCTGCAAATAAATCTTGATGAATGCTTTCTTGTTTTATCGAATCATTAAGCTTTTCCAAAAACATATCAATCCAATCGATTGGATAAATTAAAGAAAACGGACAAGTAAGACTTAACTTAAATCCTTGTGATATTTCTTTATCCGAGCCTTTAAAATAGGCTCCAATCTCATACATTTTTGCAACATAATCGCTGACAGCATCTCTAACATCCTGAAAAATTTCCTTGAGCAAATTCAGTTTCCGATTTCCGATATGGATATGTGTGTCATTTAACTGTTTGAGAAAGTCTAACATTTGCTGTAAAGCATCTGTCTCATTTGACGTCAATTGTTTTGCGGGAATCTCATTAACAACTTCCCTTGTTAATGCCAAATAATCTTCAGACCCCATGAATCGTTGATACATTTTTTCGCTTAAAAACTCGATAACAATATCATCATATGCTTGCTTATAAGCATTCCTTGCTGAATAGAATAATTGTTCTTTTTCTTCGGGTTTGGCTACAATATTAGTTTTTAAGTTTATCTGTTGGTCTGACTGTGCTTGATAATCTAACTTTGCCTGATGATAAAGGCTGTCTTCTTCTTGAATCTTAGTTTTCAGAACTTTTATTTCTTCTTTGCAACTGTGTTTTTTCTTTAGATTATCATTTAGTTCTGAGCGAAGATTTAATATGCTTGTCGTATCTAAATCCTCAGGGATTTGTATATAAGTTGAAAATAATTGTCGAAATCGAGTTGCTCTATTTTGTTTATATATAAGCAGTCTGTATGCTTTTTCTTGAAGTTGTCTGATAGCGGTTTGAACTTCAAGAAAAGAGAAATTCTTTGAGAATTCTATTTGGCAGGCTTGTTGTATATCTTTTTTTACTTGCTCTAGCTCCGTTTCTCCCTTTATTTTCAGGATTTTGGCAGCATCAAGTTTCGATTTGGTTTGCTTAATGTCTTCTCCATTAAAATGGACTTTCAACAATTCATCTAATTGTGTGGCAGTAATATCCAAATTTTCATCAATGATATATGCTGATATTTTATCTCTACGAACAAAAGCGTTAACTGCATTCTCGCCATGTTTAGACGCCACTTTTTGCATAGCCTCTATAGTTTTTTTCTCTTCTCTTAATGAATTGATGATTTCTGCTGCATCTTTGTATTTTTCGTTGAAGTATCCCGTAATTTCGTCACTATTCTTCGTTGTGAAAAATCGTTCGGGTATGTAAGGTACAAATCTCCTAATGCTGCCCCAATCAACCCAAAAACCATTCGGATTGCTTTCTTTTTCCCCGATTTCCAAGTTGCCAAAAAAAGTTTCCGGATTTGGTATATATTGTGTATTCTTTTCAATACTTGCAGGTTTCTCAATAAGTATCATATCTAAGTTGAACAAGACACTTTCTTCCTCATGTGATAATGATGGTTTGTTCTGTATTGTCCAATATGCTAAAGATTTAGTATTGGTGACATCTGAAAAGTCCTTTAAAGTAGTAAGTCTCTTTATTTCGGTGTTGATTTCTTCTGTTCTCTTCTTATAAAAAGCAGAGCCATCATCTGCTCCTCTCGCCCAAGGAGATTTTGTCCATTCTTCATATAACTTTTGCTTCATCAATTCATCACCCAAATTTTTCAATTGTTCCTTTTCAGCCTTCTCACTCAATTGTTTTGAGTGCCTATTTCGTAATTTTTCGCATGTTTTATAAGCATCAAGTAATTTTTCTACTTTTTGCACTTGAATGTACTGTTCGTCGAGTTTGGGGTATTTCTGAAATGCAACGGACTCTTTAGTCAGATACGCTGTTATATTTTCTTAAGCATTTTCAATGATGGATAATTTATCTGCTAAAAGATTTACGTTTTTCCGTTGCTCCTCAGCTTCTGCTGAAAATAAACGCAAAAAGGAATTGGCTACTTTATGATTGATACTTTTTATGTCATACTGAAGCTGAATACATTTTTCTTCTGCCGTATTCTTGTTTTGATAATGAAATATGGTTTTTGTTTTCAAATAGTCTTCCTGTGCTGCATCCCGTGCTTGTTTTAAATCGAAAAGACGTTTGAACTTTTCGTATTTGATTCGCACTTTTTCTAATGTGTCTTTATTTTCTTTGTGGTCTCTTAATTCTTGTGCTATATCTGCAAGTTGTTCGTCAAAACGAACTTTGATGATATTTTCCCTATCGTCATTAAGGAAAAACTCTTTCAACCATTTCGAATTGTTTTTAAATCCTTTACCACGAGAAAATGCGCGAATGATTTGTGCAAAATTCTTTAAGTTTCCTTCTGTCTTCAGGTCAATGGGAAGGATTTTGTTTTGTTCAAGCAATTCATGATATTTATTCAAAGACAGTTTTGCAGCATAAGCCTGTTTATTTTCTTTCATCCTTTCAGGAAGATTAGTTATATCTATAATCTCGTCACCCGACATAAAATCTTTTGATATAAGAGGTGAAGAAAGAGGCTCAAATACGTCTAATCCTATATTTGCTTGAATAATAAAAGGGTCAATGGAAGTAGTTGATATGTACATCCCGATGACAATAAATTTGTCCGTATCTATTGCAATGTTTAGAAATACATATCCATATCGTTCAATGATTAACTTTCTTGCTTCCCGTTCTGAACTTGAATCTGTGGCAGATTTAAATTCCCTTTCTCCGACTAATATCAGTTGTAACACATCTGCAATAATAGATTTTCCGACACCGCTGTCACCTGCAAAATCTGTCCGAAACGGATGAAAACGATAATCTGAATTATAATGATTACGAATGCCTACTGTTGAAAGGCTATATATACGAGGAAATTTTTTATTACTCATTGCTAATCGGTGTATTGATGATGTAGTTTTCAAACATATTCAGTAAACGATTGAGAGACGGCATGATTTCAAAAGTTTCCGTGCTTTTGTCTATCATAATCCAACATAAATCGTTGAATTTTTTAAGCGCTTTGTCCATCTCATCTTCAATAGATTTTAGCTCATAATCCGTTTCTTCTGTATCTTCCGATTTTGCAAATAGCCGTAATAAGTGCGGTTTATATTCTTCATACTCCGACAATACTTGTACTTTAAAATCTTGGATTAGTATACGGCTTTCTGCTCTTGGTTCAAGAACATACATGCGAATTAATAGAAAGGCTATGATTAGATGCGATTCCGCAAGATATTCACGATTTTCTACAGGAATATTACCCCGTTGGTAGTATCCGTTTCCATCTTTGAAGAAATCAATGAAAAAGTATTCTAAATCACCTTCGCCCTCACGATTCAAATGGATATCAAACAAATTGTCATAATAAGATTTTAGTTTGTCGTAATATTTTCCGACAAAAGCAAACTGCTTACCCTGTGAAGGACATTTTTGAATATGTTTTCCACTTTTCAAAGCATAATCGACATCTGCAAATATTGATATTGCTTCTTGTGTCATTAAAAATGCATAGCCTACATTTTCTTGTAAATAATCGTCTTCCATATTTTTATCATTGGATATTCGGGGATGCCAACCATTTCAGTTGAAATAGATATCCCGAATGAATTAATGTCACGGTAATATTTAGACATGGTTTTGTGAGCTAACTTCACACAAATACGGATATTCCCATTTTCTTTTTTGAGCACTTCATAAAAGAAAGCAGAAAAATCAACTTCTTGATATGCTTTTAGTCGATTTTCCAAATCAAGCATATAAAGGTTAATCCTTTTTTGAATTTCAATCCTTTCTTTTTCCAATAAAAAGCGATTCTCTGTTTCAGTGGCGTTGGTTACGGGAATTTTTGATTTCGCTGTTTTGAACCGACTAAGGGAAGCTCCATCAAAATTTTCTTTAACGATAATAAACCTTGGTTGCTGAGTATAACGTATCGGGATACTTGGTATGCCATCAGGGAAACGGATTTTGCCTTTTTCCAAAGTGCTTTTTTCAAGTAGTTGATTAAAGAAGCGTTTGAACCGAATGTAGAAATCGTGCCTATTGATATTTCTGATATATTCATTTAGTCGAGGTTTAACGCTGTCTATACGCTTGCTGATGATTTTCAGATTACCTCGAACTTCCTGAAAGAAGGATAGCACATTTGCCCGTTGTCTGTTCAGAAGAATATCTTCTGTAATGATATTACTCTTCAATAGCTTGTTTTGAATATCGTGCGCTCCACTAAAGGCATTATTCAACTCTTCTGTTTTGGAACGAATATCTTCCAATGTGTTAACTATTGATTTTAAAGCATTCAAATCGTAAGCATGCTCATTTGATATCTGTCGTCTGAAATCAATGACTAATCGGTCAATTTGGATATATAGGGTATTAATTTGTGTATCTACTCTTTGGCTATAGCTTTCGAATGTAGTAGAGTACCACTCTGTGAAGGATTGTTCGCTAAAGGTGTTAGAAAGGTATAAAAACTCTTTTTGTAGCTGAGTGGGATTGAATGTCTCTTCAAGAATATTTTCAATCAGTTTGCACCACTTTTTGGTAAAAGGTTTGAGACGGTATAGCCGATTCTTTTCATCGCGCCATAAAAAATACTTTTGAAAATACTTGACTATATTATTAAACTGTATTTTCTGATTGGTTTTCAAATCATATCGGATCTCCCTCAACGATTTGATGATTTCTTCTTCTGAAAACTCTTTCCCGATGTCTCCGTCCTTTTGTTTCTGATACAGATGAAACAGCACCAATCCTTCCTGCTTAAGAGGAATAAGATTTTCATATTCTTTTTCTATTTCATTGTATAGATTGAATAAGGACATAACTTTAACAATACAAAAAAGTTAACCTTATTGCCAAACATTGGTTGTTTTAGCATTATAAAGATTAACCTTACATTTAAATTTAGTTTTTATTTTCTCAATATGCATCAAATCGGCATCTGAGTATACACCGATATACACACTCCATAATTTGTCTTGTGCCTTCTTCCCTTGATTAGCCGCGATGTTTATGGCTTCTATGATATGTGTATCATTGTCGCCAAAGTTGAAACCAAATGTTATTAATGAGCCTTTTATCGAAGAAAACTTATCAAAGCAAAACGACAGGTATTTGTTATGCATAATGTGCGTAAGTTTTTCATTTGCATTGCCTGCTGTCACAAAAATGGGATATTCTTTCTTTTCCATTCTTGCTTTAATGTTATCTAATAAGTAGTCACCGTTATATTCTTCTTTGATTATATCTATTCCTGTATCAAATAGAGGAAGCGCACCATGCAAATAAAATACGGATTGGCTATCCTTATTTTTACCCCAACGAAGTTCAGAATATTCCGGTTCATAATCCGGAACATACTCATCTCCTAATGGGTTTTCGACTTCTCTTCCAAAGCCATCTCCTGCATTTTTACAAGTGTTGCGCATTAATACCCAATAAAGAAGCAAGTCATAATTCGACGAAAAAACATATCCGTCATTAACTAAGTAATCTTCTAAAAAAGTACAGCAAGCGGCATTTTTTTCTTCAGGTATCTTAAACACATGTTCAGGGTGCATTGCTTTAACAGCATCAATCAAGCTATTTTTCAGGGTTTCACTTGTATGCTTGATTTTATCAATCAGTTCTTTGTCTGCATTGAAAACTTGAGCAACATTAGCGAAAAGGTCTAATTGCTGCATGATTATCTCAAAGTTCTTTGTATTTATGCTGTTGAATAGCTGTTTCAATAATTCATCTTCCGAGTTTTCTATAAATGCACTAAGCGCATTATATGAGAATATTTTGGCATCATAAGCCATACTGAATCCATTTCCCAACAGCAAATGCTTAGCCCTTCCTTTTTTGCGTAGGGATTGAACAACCTCTTGATAGGTTTGAAGTTCTTCAACTTTCATACTTCAACTTTTTTCCAATGATGTTTGGGAACAAAACAAGGCAATTTACTCAAAATAAT